>TARA_R110002051_G_scaffold228029_2_pt1 | contig 111637 bp, 107 predicted proteins | sample TARA_R110002051 | Tara Oceans TARA_R110002051 (sample SAMEA4397023) | marine metagenome | biome: Polar Biome; feature: [MES] marine water layer (ENVO:01000295) within the mesopelagic zone...; material: water (ENVO:00002006), including particulate matter (ENVO:01000060) such...
CGAAAGCTCGAGGATTGCTGCGACGCGGTGAATGTATTGCCTTCATGGCGTGCGGAGGCAGCAACAGGCTGAATCTGTGGCCGGGTGGCGGTCTGCTGCGGCAGCGGCCGTTGCGGCGCCGCATCGAGGCCGGTTGGCATTTCCGTAAAACGGCAGGGTGGACCCGCATAGCTCCCGGCCAGCGCCTGGCGGATTGCGGCGTCGCTACAGATCTGCTGCGCCCCCCCGGCCAAGCGAGGTTCCGTCTGTGACTGGGCGAGGGCGACCGGTGTGGTCACTGCGACGGCCAGCATCAAGGCGAGCAAATGTTTCATTCCGGCACATTAACCCGGACCTGGCCGCATCGATAGCGAACGCACCCGGCACGCGAACTTTCCGGTGCGATGCGGCTGTCAGGGGTGGTCTGGGGGTTACGGCAGGCCGGCCCGTCTCAGAAATCGCTGGTCCGGCCCTTGGATTCCCAATCGCCAAACCGGGTCGGCTCCAGACCTTTCGGTCCACCGGTTTCGGTTGGCAGGTCGGCCTTCGCATCGATGGCGGCCCGGCGCGTCTCGGCCTCCGCAAGGGCACGCTTTGCCTCAGGTGTCAGCAGTTTGTCAGGGCGGGGTGCGGCGACAGGCTTTTCCGGAGCGTTTTCCATTTCTCTGCGATACAGGTCTGAGGCGGCCGGGCCAAGCATTCAACTGCAAGTGAGGCCCTTGCGGCCCGGACAAATAGACGCAGCGCGGCCACCGTGCTAGCTGGCGCGCATGAGTGATGGACTAGATCCCCGCCGGGTGGCTGCCCGGGCCTATTCGCTTGTGCTCAAACAGCACAAAACGATTGAATCTGCCCTGGATCGCGATCCTGGCTTTGCCGCCATGAGCGATCGCGACCGTGGCTTTGCCCGCGCGATCGTCTCGACGACGTTTCGCCGCCTCGGACAGACCAGACTGGTGCTGAACAAGTTTCTCGCCAAGCCGATTGAAGAAAATGCCGCCCCGATCCAGGCCATCCTGCTCACCGGCGCCGCGCAATTGCTGTGGATGGGTGTGCCACCCCATGCCGCCGTCTCCTCGGCGGTGTCCCTAGCCGATGAAGATGATAAATCGCGCCGCCTCAAGGGTCTGGTCAATGCCGTCCTGCGCAAGGTCGACCGCGAGGGCGCTGCCATTGCTGGCGCGACCGCACCGCAGGAAAACCTGCCCGAATGGCTCACGCAAAGCTGGCGCACCGCCTACGGGCCGGGCCAGCTCAGCAAGATCGCCAACGCCCTGCTGGAAACCCCGCCGCTCGACCTGACGGTCAAGAACCCGGCAGAGCGCGAACACTGGGCCAGTGAGCTGGGCGCGACCATCCTGCCCAATGGCACTTTGCGCCGCGCCAGCATCACCGATCTGACCACACTGCCCGGCTTTGCCGAAGGCGCTTGGTGGGCCCAGGATGCGGCCGCTTCCCTGCCGGCCCAATTGCTGCGGGTCAAACCGGGCGAGACGATTGTTGATCTTTGTGCCGCGCCAGGCGGTAAAACGATGCAGCTGGCCGCCATGGGCGCCAAGGTCATCGCCGTCGACGTCTCCGAACAGCGCATGAAGCGGGTCACCGAAAACCTGCAGCGCACCGGGCTCGAGGCCGAACTCGTCATCGATGACGGCCGCACCTGGCGCCCCGACAACCGCGTCGACGCAGTCCTGCTCGACGCGCCCTGCACCGCCACCGGCACGCTACGCCGTCACCCGGAAGGCGCCTGGATCAAGCGCCCAGAAGACGTCGCCAAGCTGCAGTCCTTGCAATTCGAGTTGATCAAATCAGCGATCCGGATGATCAAGCCGGGCGGACGCCTGATCGTGTGCACCTGTTCGCTCCAGCCCCAGGAAGGCGAGGCGCTGGCCAATACGATCTCGAATTATGAAAGCCTGGCGCCCTTCGCCATCACCCGCAACGAACTGACCGACTTGGCTGAATCCGTCACCAAGGGCGGATTCATGCGGGTCACGCCGGCCGTCTGGCGCAGCCATGGTGGCATGGACGGTTTCTTCATCGCCCGCTTCTCCAAGCGCGCCTGATTCAGCACTGTTTCAGCTGGATCGGCGGGCGTGTCTTGCAGTCCTGCTACAGCACTGTTATCCGATTTGTCATGGGCGCTCCGGTTTACATTTCTCCATCCATCCTGTCGGCGGACTTCGCCCGGCTGGGCGAAGAAGTTCGCGCCATCGACGTGGCCGGCGCCGACTGGATCCATATCGATGTCATGGACGGGCATTTCGTGCCCAATCTGACGATCGGCCCGGCCGTCATCAAAGCGCTACGGCCCCATAGCGACAAACCGTTCGACGTCCATCTGATGATCACGCCGGTCGATCCTTATATCGACGCCTTCATCGAAGCCGGTGCCAATATCATTACCGCGCACCCCGAGGCCGGGCCGCACTTCCACCGCACGGTGCAGGCGATCAAGGCGCGCGGCGCCAAGGCTGGCGCAGCGCTCAACCCGTCCTCCTCGCCCGACATGATTGATTACGTGCTCGAGGAGCTCGACCTCGTTTTGGTGATGAGCGTCAATCCGGGCTTTGGCGGCCAGAGCTTCATCAATGATCAATTGCGCAAAATCGAAGCCCTGCGCGAGCTCATCGAACGCCGTGGCCTGTCGACGATGATCGAGGTTGATGGCGGCGTTACGCCATCCAATGCCAGCGCCTGCATCAATGCCGGCGCCAGCGCACTGGTCGCCGGATCGGCCGTGTTCAAGGGCGGCCCCGAGCATTACCGGGACAATATCAGCGCGTTGCGCGGGTAGAGGTCATGGCTCGCGCGGTCCGTTTGTCCGACTATGCCATTGCTGCCATGCAGGCGCTGCGACGCGAAGCGTCCTCGACGGTCAACGCCATCGGTCTGTTGCGCTCAATGCGCGCGCTCGGCCCGGTTCCCGATGGGTTGAGCGCTTTTCCAACCGATATCCATGCCGGCAATCCCGAGCGCGGTGCCGCCATTCTCGACGGCCGCTTCCAGCTGGCCGGCGACCAGCTCGATGTCCCGCCCGGCGAAGCGGGCGTTTGGACGCGCTCGACGCCGTCGCGCGCCTTTGCCCGCCGTCTGCATGGTTTCAGCTGGTTGCGCGATTGCGCCGCCGTGCCGGGCGAGGCTGCCGTGACAGAGGCGCGCCGGCTGACCGATGCCTGGGTGCGCACATTTGGTCGCTGGAACAGTTTTTCCTGGTCGCAGGACGTGTTGTCAGCGCGACTGCTGACCTGGTTGCGTCATGGCGAGCTATTATTCGCGCCGCCGGATGCGCAGGACAGCGAAGCGACCAAGCGTCACGCGGCCCGCTTGCGCTGCCTGGTGCGACAGGCGCGCTATCTGCAACGCGCCCTGCCACTGGCACCCGATGGGGCGATCCGCTTGCGCTGCGCCGCTGTGCTGACGCTGTGCGGTCTGTGCCTGCCCGGGCAGGCCGGTATGCTGAAAGCGGCGATCTCGGCCTATAGCCACGAAATCGAACGGCAAATTCTTCCCGATGGTGGTCATGTCTCGCGCGCGCCGCGTGCCGCTTTGGAAGCCTTGGTCGACCTGGTCACGGTGCGCGATGTCGCTGCCAGTGTCGGCTGTGAATTGCCGCCACCCCTGACCCGGGCGATCGACCGTCTGGCCGCCATGGCGCGCTTCTTCCAGATGGTTGATGGCGGGCTGGCCAATTTTCACGGCGGCGGCGAGGGAGACCGCGCAGCGCTGGCTGCCATTCTCGAACGCGACGACATCAAATCGCGCAGCTTCGGTTTCGCACCCCATTCCGGCTATCAGCGCGCCGAAGCCGGCGGTGCGACCATCGTGCTCGATGTCGGCGAGCCACCACGAGGCGCCTTGAGTGTCGAAGCTCATGCCAGCACACTGGCGTTTGAACTCTGTACCGCCAATGGCCGCCTGGTGGTCAATTGCGGCTGGAATGACGACCAGCCCGCCAATTGGCGCGAGGCTGTCCGGGCCACAGCGGCGCACTCGACGCTGACGCTTGAAGAGACGTCCTCGGCACGCCTTCTGACACCGGGCTGGCGCCGCGATCTGCTTGGCTCCCGGCTGGCCAGCTCTCCGGGACCGGTCATGGCCCGCCGCAATGAAGAGGAAATGGGAGTCTGGCTCGAAGGCGGGCATGAAGGCTATCGCGAGCAATACGGCTTGTCGCACCGACGCCGGGTTTTCCTGGCCGCCGATGGCGGCGATCTGCGCGGTGAAGATGCCTTGTCCCGCCCGATCGAGGACGGCGCGCCCGACGATGTCGATGCGCGCTGGCGCTTTGCTATCCGCTTTCACCTTCACCCCAGCGTGCGCGCTTCACTGGCCCGCGACTCGATGAGCGTCCTCTTGGTGCAGGAAAGCGGTGCCGGCTGGCGCTTCCGCAGTGATGGTGGACCGATCCGGCTGGAACGCTCCGTCTATCTCGCTGCCGGCGCCCCGCCCCAGCGCGCCACCCAGATTGTCGTCCAAGGTGAGGCCGAACCGTTCGGCGCAGGCGACCGGCCGCCAAATCGTGTACGATGGGCGTTTCAGCGCCTAGGCCGCATTGGCGGCGCTGCGGGGGACACAGCATGAGCACACCGCGGCCACAGGCACCGGTCAGCGTATCGGCCAACAGCAAGCTGACCATGATCTGGGTGGCCCTGTTCGATCTGGCCGCCGGCGCCGCCTCGATGTGGGCGGCGATTCATTTGCGCTATATGATCGAACGGACACCGCCGCCTGACGCGATTATGCTGCAATCTGTGACCGTGTTTGCGCTGGCTTGCGCCCTTGTTTTCCCGCTCTACGGCCTGCATCGCGGATTGTGGCGCTATACCGCGCTCAATGATGCCACACGGGTCCTGATGGCGATCATCATCGCCAATCTGGTTTTCCTGCCGGTACTGTTCCTGATCAACCGGCTGGATGGCCTGCCGCGGACCAGTCAGTTGATCGAAATCCCAATTCTGATTGCTCTGATGCTTGGCTCACGGCTGATCGTTGCGTCCTGGCGCACCCGCGGCCTGCAATCAGCGCTTCAATTTGAGGATCGCAGCAAGCCAGCAGCGATCTTGGTGGGCACCGATGAGGATCTCGACACCGCCCTGCGCGATCTGGCCCGCCGCAATGGCTCGGCACCGTTTCGCGCCAAGGGTCTGATAGAACCAAATCTTGCCCTCGCGGGCCGCGCGATACACGGCGTGCCCGTACTCGGCGGGCTTGAGGCCTTGCCCGCAGCACTGAAACGCCTGTCAGAGACGGAGAAACTACCACCGCGCCTGGTGTTGGCCGGCACGCGCACCGATGCCGAACTGGTCAATGCCCTGGTCCGGATCGCGGCCAAATCCGGCGCGAAACTGTCGCGCGCTCGGCCTTCAGAAGGTCCCGGCGCCTTCTCGCCCGTCGAGGCTGCCGATCTGCTCAACCGGCCGCCGCGCGCGCCGGATCTCGAACCGGCGCGACCGTTGATCGAGGGCAAGCGCGTCCTAGTGACGGGTGCTGGCGGCACGATCGGCTCGGAATTGGCGCGTCTCGCGGCCACGCTGGGGCCGGAAAAATTGATCCTGTTCGATGCTTCGGAAGCCAATCTCTACGAAATCGACCTCGAATTCGCCGCCCGCAGGCCCGCCGTGGCCTGGCGCGCCGTCCTCGGTGATGTGCGCGACCAGGCCCGGCTGGAACAGGTCTTCAAGGAAGAAAAACCTGACGTGGTGTTGCACGCCGCCGCGCTGAAACATGTGCCGATGAGCGAGCGCAACCCCAGCGAAGCAGTGCGCACCAATGTGCTCGGCACGATCCAGACGATCGAAACCGCGATGCGGCACGGCACCAAGGTCGTCGCCCTGATCTCCACCGACAAGGCCGTCGAGCCGAGCAATGTGATGGGCGCCACCAAGCGCGCCGCCGAACTCTACGCCCAGTCCGCCGCCACGGCCGACGGCGCGACCCGTGTCTGCGTCGTCCGCTTCGGCAATGTTCTCGGTTCGACGGGATCGGTCGTGCCCTTGTTTGAACGCCAGATCGCGGCAGGTCAGCCGGTGACGGTGACCGATCCCGAGGCGACGCGCTATTTCATGACCGTCGCTGAAGCCTCCGGCCTGGTCCTCTCCGCTGCCGCGCAAACAGCCGCCGATCCGGCGCTCAATGGCGCGCTTTACGTGTTCGATATGGGCAAGCCCGTTTCGATCCTGCGACTGGCGCGGCAATTATTGCGGCTGCGCGGCCGCGACCCCGATGCCCCTGGCGTGCTTTCGGTGGTTGGGCTGCGCCCCGGCGAAAAGCGCCACGAGGATCTCGTCTATGCCTTCGAGCGCACCGAAAACACCTCAATTCCCGGCGTCTGGCTGGTCAGTGGTCCGGAAACCGACCTGACACAGGTCAAGACACGGCTCGCGGCGCTGCTCTCGGCGGCCACGGATGCGGATCCCAAAGCCGTGGTCGAGGCGCTCAAGCACGTGTGCGGTATCGGCCCGGCAGGCGCTGAGCCAATTGACATGCCCGGTCGTCATGCTACCCCGGCATCCGACCCGGTCGAACCCGAATGAATGGAGCCCCGCCCATGCCCGATCTGGACCATGTTCCGCTTCGACGCGCTCTGATATCTGTCTCTGACAAGACGGGCCTGATCGAACGGGCGCAACGACTGGCCGATGCCGGAGTCGAAATCCTGTCGACCGGTGGCACACTGCGCGCCCTGCAAGAGGCCGGCATTGCGGCGCTCGACGTCGCAGCGGTAACCGATTTCCCCGAAATGATGGATGGCCGCCTCAAGACGCTGCATCCGCGCGTGCATGGTGGCCTGCTGGGCCGGCGCGACATCGCGCAGGATGCCGACGACATGGCGGCGCACGGTATTCCGGCCATCGACCTGCTTTATGTCAATCTCTACCCGTTTGAGGAAACCGTCGCGAAGGGCGCCGAATACGCGTCTTGCGTCGAGAATATCGATATTGGCGGCCCGGCGATGATCCGTGCAGCGGCGAAGAATCATGCCTGGGTTGCCGTCTGCGTCGATGACGCCGATCTCGACGCGGTTCTACAAGCGATGGACGACCGTGCCGGGGCCACCCCCTTGGCCCTGCGCAAGCAGCTCGCCGCGAAATCCTATGCCCGCACCGCCGCTTATGATGCGGCGATATCAAACTGGTTCTCCGACACGCTCGAGATCGAAACACCGGCCTATCGCGCCTTTGGCGGTAATCTCCTCCAGGCCCTGCGTTACGGCGAGAACCCGCACCAGGCCGCGGCACTCTACCGCACGTCGGAGAACCGGCCCGGCATCGCCACCGCCCGGCAGGTACAGGGCAAGGCGCTGAGCTTCAACAACTTGGCCGACGCCGATGCGGCCTTCGAACTGGCGGCGGAATTCGACCCAGAAACCTCGGCCGCCGTCGTGATCGTCAAACACGCCAATCCCTGCGGTGTCGCGCTGCACGACGAGCTGGCAACCGCCTATGAAAACGCGCTCGCCGCCGACCCGGTCTCGGCCTTCGGCGGTATTGTCGCGATGAACCGGCGGCTCGATGCGGTCACGGCCAATGAGCTGGTCCGCATCTTCACCGAAGTCGTCATCGCACCCGACGCCGATGAGGACGCGCTCGCCGTCCTCTCGGCGAAAGCGAATTTGCGGGTCTTGCTGACCGGCGCACTGCCCGATCCCGATCAAAAGGGTTGGCTGACGAAAACCGTTGCTGGCGGGCTTCTGGTGCAAGAGCGCGATACCGGCCGCATTCTCCCCGCGCAGTTGAAGACGGTCACCAAACGCGAGCCGACCGAACAGGAACTCGCCGACCTGCTATTTGCCTGGAAAGTCGTCAAACACGTCAAGTCGAACGCGATTGTCTATGTTCGCGACGGCGCCACTGCCGGTGTCGGCATGGGTCAGACCAGCCGCCTCGAAGCCGCCCGCCTGGCACTGCGCAAGGCCGAGGCGACCGCCGAAGAGAATAAATGGGACACGCCCCACACCCAGGGCTCGGTCTGTGCGTCCGACGCTTTCTTCCCCTTCGCTGACGGGCTCAATGCCGCGATCGAGGCGGGCGCAACGGCGATCATCCAACCGGGCGGGTCAATCCGCGATGATGAAGTGATTGCCGCCGCCGACGAGGCCGGTCTGGCGATGGTGTTCACGGGGATGCGTCACTTCCGGCACTAGGCCGGGCCCGTCGCGCGCCATGTGAATCAACTAAACATTGACGCGGCCGGTAGCAAAGCCACACATGGCCCCATGTTGTTCAAATTTCTGATCCCGGCCGGACTAGCGGCCATTGCGGTTGCGGCGTCCGGTCTGGGCGCCTCTGCCAGCTCCAATGCGATCGGCTTCGGCGTGCCGCATCGCACACTCGTTGAGCAGGTCGAATTGATCCGGCCCTTCACCGATGTCCGTATCCCGGACAATGCCAGCGGGCCTGTGCCGGCGGTTTTGATGTTTCATGGCTGTGGCGGATTGCGCCAGGTGCAGGAAGACTATGCCCGCGCGGCCCTCGATGCCGGCTATGGCGTGGTGATCATCGGATCCAATGCGGCGCGCGGCATCGACCGCTTCGCAGCCATGAGCCAGGTGTGCACGGGCTTGCGCCTCTGGGGCCGTGAACGGGCGGCGGACGTATTCGCCGGGCTGGTTCTGACCCGTGAGGACAGCCGAATTGACGCCACTCGCCTCGGACTGATCGGTTGGAGCCATGGCGGCTGGACCGTGTTGGAAGCGCTCGACGATGCAGGCCGCGACGTCGCCCCGGAATCGCTTGATATCGGCACCGGCGAAGCACCGGATCTGGCCGGTGTGCGCACCGCGATGACGCTTTACCCGTATTGCGGTTTTCCGATGCAGAGTGACGGCCGCGATTATGCCCGCGATATTCCGCTGCACGCCATCCTCGCGGCTGATGACATGATCGCACCGCCCGGCGACTGCGAACGCCTGTTCGAGCGCTCCCAAGCGACCGGTCATGCGGTGGATTTCCAAGTCTGGCCTGGGCAAACACATGCCTTTGATGAGCCGAACCCGCCAGCCGATCCGCGCATTCACTACGACGCGGACGCGGCCGCGCAGGCGCGCAGCCGCTGGATGGAGATACTCAACCGCGAACTCGCGCCTGCTCAGGGCTGAGCGACTGACGCCATTTCGCCGAGCTGGGTGGATGCGATCGACAGCTTGGACAGTGTCCAGGCTCCCGATTCATCCAATTGTCGCTGAACCAGATCGACCCGATCCGCCTCGTCGCTATTGACGGTATTCCAAGCCTCCACCAGCGAGTCCGCCCAATCCCTGGACGGCGCCTCGACACCGCCCGCCAACGCACCGCCGGCTTGAGCCGCGAAACGCATCGCCGAGGCCGCCAGCGCCTGCTGGCTGGCATAGAGATCTTCCATGAGGCGACGCACGGCGAGCCGGTCCCAGTGCAGTTCAGACGACACTTCGCCGCCAAGCCCACGCAAGCGGTCGAAGCGGAAACGGGCCCCGATCGCGTGGTAGATATAGGCGGTCGAAGCCAGCGGCCAGGCACTCTCAACCGACATATCGATCAGATCGGTCGATGAGGTCAGCGGCCGCAATTCGGCAACGGCTTGCGCCAGTGCGGCAGGTGCCCCGGCGGCGACAAATTTCTGCTTGCGGGACCGCACACCCTTGCGCTCGTGATCGGAAATGATCTCGTGCGCCATCGCGCGCAATTCCTGGACGCCAGACTGGTAGCTCGCGATTACCGCGCCGATCGGCTCCATGTTGGACGGGGCATGGCCGCGGCTACGCCGGACCAGCCAATAGGTCTGGCGCCGCAACAGGCGAATGATTTCCTCGTGGAGTTCAATCTGCACCGCTGCCGGTGCCTGATTGTCGAGCTGGTTGATCTCATGCGTCAGTTCGGAGTAGCCGAAGATCTTCCGCCCGGCTTCAAAGGAATGGGCGATAGCCGGCACAGCGGCCGCCGTTGAATCGATCGCGCGGTGGATGAAGGTCGGCCCACCCAGATTGATCATTTCATTGGCCAGAACCGTCGCGATAATTTCGCGTTTCAGCCGATGTCCGTCCATCGCCTCGGTATAGCTATGCAATCCGGTCGGGAAATAATTGACCAGCATGTCGTGAAAATGCGGATCATCAGGAACATCCGACGCGACCAGCTGGTCGAACAGGGTGATCTTGGCGTAGGAAATCAACACGGCCAGTTCGGGACGGGTCAGACCGAGGCCACGTTCCTTCAGGCTGCGCATCGCCTCGAGATTCGGCAGACCTTCGACCGCCCGGTTGAGCTGTCCGGCGCTTTCGAGTCGGGCCATGAAACGCTCATGGGCGTCCAGATCGGCGACGCTGGAATGCTCGGCCAGGGACAGAGCGAGGGTCTGATCGTAATTATGTTGCAGTACGTGTTTGGCGACATCGTCGGTCATCGATTCAAGTAACACGTCACGGTCCGCAAGGCTCATCGCCCCGCTACGCACCATCGGCCGCACCAGGATCTTGATATTGACCTCATGGTCGGAACTATCGACGCCGGCCGAGTTATCGACGAAATCGGCATTGGCCCGGCCGCCGAGGCGGCTGTATTCGATCCGGGCAGCCTGCGTGATGCCCAGATTGGCCCCCTCGCCGATGACTTTTGCACGGATCTCCGTGGCATTGATGCGCAAACCGTCATTGGTCTTGTCGCCGACATCACCATGCTGTTGGTGGCTGGCTTTGACATAGGTTCCAATTCCGCCAAACCACAATAATTCAGCATCAGCCTTGAGCAAGGCATTCATCAATTCGACAGGGCTGGCGCTCGGTGTTTTCAGCCCGGTCAGCGCGCGGATTTCATCGGACAGGGGCAGGGATTTTTCTGTGCGCGAGAAAATGCCGCCACCAGAAGAGATCAATGATTGATCATAGTCCTGCCATGAGCTGCGCGGCAGTTCGAACAGCCGTTTGCGCTCATTCCACATCTGGTCGCAATCGCCCGGATTGGGGTCGATGAAGATATCGCGGTGATCGAAGGCCGCAATCAGGCGGATCTTCTTCGACAACAGCATGCCATTGCCGAACACATCGCCCGACATGTCACCCACACCGATCACGGTGAAGGGCTCGTTCTGGATATCCTTGTTCAGCTCGCGGAAATGACGTTTGACCGATTCCCAGCCACCGCGCGCGGTGATGCCCATTTTCTTGTGGTCATAGCCGGCCGAGCCGCCGGAAGCGAAGGCATCGCCGAGCCAGAAATCGAACTCGTCCGTCGCCAGACCATTGGCAGTGTCCGAGAAGGTCGCTGTGCCCTTGTCGGCCGCGACAACGAGATAGGGGTCATCATTATCCCAGCACACCGTTGTTGCCGGATGGACCACGACATCATCGACAATATTGTCCGTGATATCGAGCAGGCCACGAATGAAGGTCTTGTAAGCCTCGCGGCCGGCTTCGAAAATCTCGTCACGCGAACCGCCGCGCGGCAAGGTCTTCGGATAGAAGCCGCCTTTCGAACCAACTGGCACGATCACGGCATTCTTGACCTGCTGTGCCTTGACCAGGCCGAGCACTTCGGTGCGGAAATCATCGCGCCGGTCCGACCAGCGCAGGCCGCCGCGCGCGACAGGTCCAAAGCGCAGGTGCACACCTTCGACATCGGGGGACCAAACGAAGATCTCGCGATAGGGCTTGGGCAGAGGCAGGTCGGCCAGCGAGGCGCTGTCGATCTTGATCGCGATCCTCGGCTTGATTTCGCCCGCCGCGTCGCGCTGATAGAAATTGGTTCTCAGCGTCGCTTGAATGAGCGCAAACATGCGGCGCAGGGCCCGGTCATGATCCAGGCTGCGGACAGCGTCGAGCTGGGCCAGAATTTGCTGGCCGATCACATTGGCGGCTTCAATGCGCGCCTTGTGTTCACCGTCGAAGCCGGGGTCAAACTTGACCCGGGCCAGTTCGAGCATACCGCGCGCAATATCCGGATAGGCGGCGAGCGCCTCCTCCTGGATCGCCTGCGACGGGTCGAGCCCTGTTTGCTGGCGATAGCGGGCACAAGTTCGCAGAAAGGCAGCTTCGCGCCAGGTGACGCCGATTTCGACGATCAGACGGTTGAAACCATCATCCTCGGCGCGACCGTCGGCCATTGCCAACAGGGCGTCCTCAAGCTTCGGACCCAGCTCTTCGAGCGATTGATGCTTGAGCGCATCGGAACGGATTTCGAAATCATGGACATAGGCCCGGTCGACCAGCTCGCCATTGCGGCCACGACGATCAACCGGAAATCCGGTTTCCTGCACGACATAAACGCCGAGATTTTCCAGCACGGGCATCACCCGTGACAGCGATACCGGCTTTCCAACCCGATAGATTTTGAGGCGCAATTCCGTCTGTTGGTCGTCGGCTTCGCGATAGGCGCGCACCGCGACCTTGTCGCTGGAGGTGAGCGTTTCAAGTTTCAGGACATCGGCCAAGGCTTCGCGGGAATCATATAATTCGCGGTAGCCAGCCTTGAAGGCCCCCTGATAGGCCGGCATGCGCAGACGGATCGCCTCGGAGGCGGTGCGCCGGACATGGGATTCCAGATCATCCTGCCAGGTTCGCGACAGCCGCGTGACGCGGCGTTCAAGCTCGGCGATATCGGGCTCGGGATGGTCAAAGGGGTTGAGGCCAATGATGAAGTGGACCCGCGCCAGCGAACTGTCGCCGAATTGCGGGTAATAGGCTGACAATCGGCCGCCAAACGCTTCGCGGATCAACTCACCGGCCTGCTCGCGGACTTCCGAGTTATAGCGGTCGCGCGGCATAAAGAGCAGGGCCGATACGAAGCGGTCGAACTGGTCACGGCGAATGAAGAGCTTGGTGCGTGGCCGGTCGTGCAGGTGCAATATGCCGAGGCAGATTTCCAGCAGATCGTTTTCGTCGGTCTGGAATAACTCGTCGCGCGGGAAATTCTCGACCGTATTGCGCAATTTCTTCGCGTTATGGGTGCCCGGTGCCTTGCCGGCCCGCTCCAGCACGCGGCGAACCTTGCGCCGGATCAGCGGCACCAGTGAGGCGCTCTGGTCGTAGGCTTCAGCGGTGAACAGGCCAACGAAGCGCGATTCACCGATCACGGCACCATCGTCACGATACCGTTTGACGCCGATATAATCCATGTAGACGCGGCGATGGACGCGCGATTTCATATTGCCCTTGGCAACAATGATCGGCGTGGGTTCGCGCAGGAAGGTCTCGATCGCGGGCGTCAGGACGGCCGGCTCCGAGCCCTTGCGCAAGACATGGCGCTCCGGGTCACGCAACACGCCGCGGCCAGAATCCAGCCGGACGCGAGGATGGCGATCCGCCATTGAGCCGTCTTCGCTAACGTCGAAATCATAGATGCGGCAGCCGAGGAAGGCGAAATGGTCGTCGCGCAGCCAACGCAGGAATTCCAGCGATTCGGCAATTTCTTCGGGTGATGCCAGGGTCTTGGCCTGCTCGAGATGGGCGATGGAATCATCCATCTCGGCGCGCATGTCGGACCAGTCTTCGACCGCAACGCGCACATCGTCGAGCGTCGCGGTGACGCCCTCGATCAGGGTGCGGCGGGAGAGCTCGTCAAGCTCGGGCAGATGGACCTGGATCATCGATTCGGCGAGACAACGGCCACCTTCAGCGACGCGGTCGCCCTCGGCATTGCGTCTGACCTGGACGATCGGGTGGAACATGGCGACCACGTCATGGCCCTGGGCGCCGATCTCGCCCATCACAGAATCAACAATGAAGGGTCGGTCATTGCCGACGATTTCCAGCACGTCGCGCGACAGTTCGACACCATCGGCCCGCTGAGCCGTGCGCATCCGCACCAGGATGTCATCACTGGCGCGGCGGTCGCCAAACGCCCAGAACTCGATGCTCAGCGCCGCCAGATCATCGGCCGAGACGCGCTCGAGATCCTCAGCGAGCGCATCGTCATAGATTTGGGAAAGGAAGGAGTTGCCGGTCTCGCCGCACTCCCCTCCAGAATGATCCTGCCAGCGGCGTCGGGCCGCTTCCATGAATTCCGCACGCGTATAGGCATGCGCGATTCCGACGACCGCCCCCATGATATGGCGCTCCTCAGCTCAGATTGATCCAAACCTGAACCTAGACCTGTTTGCCACAGGCGCAACCCGACTATGCCGTTGAAAACGCAATCGCGCTATTCCGATTAGGATGGGTAAGAAAATGTGGCACCGCCGGGAAGGGACAGGGGACCCGGCGGTGCCTGACAGACCTCATTCGGCAGGCTGGGGGGACGCACGATATGAGGCCTGCTCGGCCGCTGGATTCGTCCGGGGGAGACGTTTCCAGGGCATTTAACGGCGCGAATGTCGTATTCCGTCGCCACAGCTCATATGGGGAGCTTGACCGAACATTCCAACCCTACGACTTCACAGCTTCGTGAATGCGTCAGTCGGACTAGTGGGTCTTGCCGTGGAGGTCCGCCGCGCTCAGCCGGTCAGGCAATTCCCCAGATTCAAACAGGGCGCGCTGAACGCCAAAACGCAGGACTTCAATCAAATAGGTCAGATCGTCATCATTGGTCTCGAGCGCTTTCAACTCGTCCTCGACCAGCGCCAATACCAGATCCGCGACCTGCAGACGGTCCCGATCATTGTCGGCACGCTGGATATCCGGGAAATATTGCGACAGGCATCTCTGTGTCATCGGCCCATTCCAATCGTTTTCAGGGTTGAAGGCTGCGGTGCCCGAAGCCAGCTCCCGACGACTTCGTCGAGGGGCATTGTGCTGGTCAGGCGGTCGATCAGATCGAAGGATATGTCGCGCACACTCGACGCCGAGCGCGGGCCAACGGCACGGCCACCGACCGCCTCCGGGATCACGGTCAGGGTTTGGCTGCGGGCCACGGCGTCGAACATCGTCGCCATCAGCGAAAACGGCGCAGAGAACCCGACCAGAAAGCAGGGTGGACCCGCATAATGCTTGACCATGCGGCCGAAATCCGGATCCGAATAGGCCGACAGGCCCTTGCGGATAAAGACCGGCTCGCGGGCTCGCGGCCGCAACCCGTCAATCGGTGCGCCCGGCACGGTCAGACCACAATTGATCGCCGGACGATTGCTTTGATACTGGCAGTGAAGGATCGGCCATCCAGACAGGCGGGCTGAGCTCAGCAAACGCCGAATGCGGTCAACGACAAGGTTATTGCTGCCGTCATCGTTCGCCTCGCCCGGATCAAGCGATTCGCGCTGGCAATCGAGCAGAACGAGTGTCGGCAGGAAGGGCGTCATACCAGCTCCTCCGGACGGCGCTGCTTGCGCGATGCGCGTCGCAGGGAGCGGTCGAACGGCCCGGGCCGGTCCCAGTCGCCATCCGGACGGATGATCGCCATCGGATCAGAATCGATCGTGATCGCATTCGCCGGCAGCTCAAGCGGGTGTTCGATCTCGACATATTCATAGTCGGAGAACATGAAACTCGGGCGGCCTGGACGAACCCGAAAACCGTGGGACCGCCAATAAGCAACCCGGTTAAGTTGGGCATGACCAAGCACGCGGCGGTAGCCGCGGCGGGCACAATAGCTCAGCGCTTCCTGCATCAGCGCTCGCATCACGCCATGCCGGCGAAAAGTCGGCAGCACCGCCGCTCGCTCGACCTTGGCGAAATCGGCAAACCAGCGCAGCCGCAAAACACCGACCGGCTCACTGCCGCGCCAGGCAATCAGGTGCGAGGCGGCGACCAGGTCATTGCCGTCATATTCTTCATTATAGGGCGCGCGTTGCTCGCCGAGATAGGTGACGCCGCGCAGGGTCATCGCCATCACGACATGGTCAAAGCTGCGCGCGACAGTGACGCGCATCCGGTCTCGGCTCTCGGCATTCATGCGTAACTCTCCTCTGCAGGCATGCCGCTGCGGACCGCCAGCATTTTTGCAATTCGATGTGGAAATCCGGTGCTTCCAAACAGCAGGGTCGCTCCGTCGGGCCGGCCCAGCGGGACAAAGCCGAGCCGGGACATCAATTTCTGGCCCTGGGTCGAACGCGCACGGGCATAGACCCGAATATCGCCGTAAACCGCGTACCAAACCGCCAGCAGGCCACGCAATGAGGCCGCCTGGTCCATCGGAGACCGTCCGGCCATGCCCCAGGATAACAGCGCATGCGCCTGTTCGGTGGGGCTACAAACCCAGTCACGCTGCGCGTTGGCAAAGCCGAATTGACCCGCAAGCAAAGCATCGACGCCAGCCGATGTCAGCGGGATCGAGGCCAGCAGAGCATTGGCCTTGCCGTCCCTGCGCCGCAGCTGCAGGGCGCGACCAGTCCAGGACTGGACACGCCACAGCGCGTCCGGCCCGGCGATCTCACCCTCGATCAACTCATCGGCAAGCTGGTGAAACTCGTCGATTTGGTGTTCGTAGACCTGTGAGAAACCATGTGGCGCGACAGCTGCATGGAGTTGGTCGTCTTGAAATTGAACGCCAGCCCGGGATCGGCTAGACTCATCGATTGAACTACGCATCGGGCTTCCCAATTGAGGAGTGACCCAATTGGCTTAACACCGCCGCCGGCAACGCGGCTTCTTCGAAGTTGGAATAGTGGATAGTCAGGAAACAGCCATCAGCCTGCGGCGCAATGTGTTCGACTGGGACGATCTACAGATCTTCCATGCCGTTGCGACGACCGGCTCAATGAGCAGCGCCGCTGCCGCATTGGGTTGTCAGCAACCCACTGTCAGCAAACGCATGCGCCAGCTTGAGAGCCGCCTCGGTGCCCAGTTGATTGATCGACGCGCCGATGGCGTCGTGCTGACCCAGGCCGGGGAAGCTGCGCTCGACTATGTTCGCACCATGCAGCGCTCGGCCCAGCAACTGGAATCGCGCATTTCCGGCTCTGATACCTCGAACACCGGCGATGTCACGGTGCACGCGTCCGATGGCCTTTCGACCTATTGGCTGGCGCGTCACCTGCCGCGCTTCATGCGGGTTAATCCCGGCATCAATATGCACGTGTTGCGGGCCGATGCCGGTGTTGGGCCAGGACCGGACGTATCGATCACCTTTGTTCCAGACAAGGACATGGATTCACACACCGAGCCGCTGGGCACCATGCACTACATGCCGTTCGCATCGCGGGAATTCATCAATACCTATGGCGTGCCGAAATCGACCCATGACGTGCTCAATCTGCGCTTTCTCAAGCTGGAGCAGTATGATCGCGGCCTCGCTCTATGGGAGAACCGGGTTGAGGTCGTCGATGCCTACATAAATTATGCATTCCGAACCGATGTAAGCTCCGTCCTGCTCGAGACACTTCGCCATGGCGGTGGAATCGCTATGGCGCCGACCTATCTGGCTGCGCTATATCCGGACGAATTGGTCGTACTCGACTATGATATAAGACAAGACGTACGATTTTGGCTAAAATACATGCCGGGAAGCCAACGTGTAGGGCGCACAAAATGTGTTGGCGACTGGATTACCGAGATATTTGACCCTACAAATAACCCCTGGTTTCGTGAGGAATTTTGCCATCCCGGTGAATTCTGCGATATCGAAGTAATAAAACCACAGACATGAGGTTCCCATGAGTGCTAGAGGCCCAACGAGTATTGACCAGCACGTCGGTGCTCGGCTCCGCCTGCGGCGCAGCCTGCTGGAAATGAGTCAATCAGAGCTTGGCGAAAAGCTTGGCGTGACCTTCCAACAGGTCCAGAAATACGAACGCGGCACAAATCGCATCGGCGCGAGCCGGCTATTCCACGTCGCGCGTGTCATGGAAGTTCCCGTCTCTTACTTCTTCGAGGGCCTTGATGGCGCCGGAGACTCGGAGCTCAAGGGTCCCGATTCCGAAACACTGTATGATTTCATCGCCAGCCCTGATGGCTTGGCCTTGGCATCAGCGTTTTCGGGCATTCGCGACCAGACCGTACGCCGGCGCGTCATCGACCTGCTGCGCTCGCTTTCAGTCTGACATCGAGCGAAGACTTGTCGGGCAGATGAACGAAAACGTCACGGTTTTGCCTGTGTCGCGCCCAGCCTACGCCATATGACCCCCTCAGCTTGAGACCCTCAAAGCTGAGGGGGCATATCATGCGTTCGAAACAACCAGAAACCACACCATTCCGAAACAGGGATGCGAGCGAGCGCGATACACGCGCCATGGCCCATCCCTGGTTTCATCTCAACCTGTCACGCAGCCGACCCGGCTCGTCGCTCGATATGAGCGCAGTGGCCAGGCCGTCCGCAAAGTCCTGAACTTTTCTCGCCAAATTATTCCTCCAGTGTCCTGAACTCGGGCGCAGGGCAAAGGCATGCCGTCGGCTCCGCCATGGGCGGCACCGGTTGGCAAACCATACTCAGCTCACATCTGGAGGAGAATGGAGCGGGCGATGAGATTCGAACTCACGACATTCACCTTGGCAAGGTGACGCTCTACCCCTGAGCTACGCCCGCTCATGTCTATGCGGGGTCTAGCCCCGCCAGGGAGCGGGGTATATCGCGCAAACACCGACGGATTGCAAGGGGGAGATTCCGTCGCGGTGCACAAGGACTTGATCCGGCTCGCCAGTCGGGCTTCAACACATGGATGAGCGCTTCACGCCTTGAATTGTTTGCCCTCCTCGACCGGCTCGGGATCGGGCACGAAACCGTCAACCATCGCCCGATATTCACGGTCGATGAGGGCCGCGACATCAAGGCCACCATGCCGGGCGGACACACGAAAAACCTCTTTCTCAAAGACCGCAAGGGCCAAGCCTTTCTCATCACCGCGCTGGATGAAACCGAAATCCAGCTTAATCGGCTGCACCGGCATCTGGGCAGCGCCCGCCTTTCTTTCGGTCCCGAAGCGTTGCTGCTGGAAACACTCGGTGTCAGGCCCGGCTCAGTGACGGCGCTGGCACTGCTGAATGATACGGCGGGACGGGTGCGCTTTATCCTCGATGCGGCACTGATGGATTGGCCGCTCGTCTACTCCCACCCACTTCTGAACGACGCCACGACCGGGCTCGCACCGGCTGACCTGGTCCGCTTCGCTGAATCGACAGGCCATACACCGCACTTGATTGACTTCACCACCCTGGTTGATGATGAAGACGCCACAATGTAACGCCTTGCACCGGCGGCCCGTGAGGGCCACTTACTCGGCAAGACGCAGCAAGAAAGCCACATCATGACCCTGTTCAATACCGGAGCCCCCGACACCGACGATCTGGTCAAGGACTCCTCCGACAGCAATTTCGTCGCCGATGTCGTCGAGCCGTCAAAAACGGTTCCGGTTCTGGTCGATTTCTGGGCGCCTTGGTGCGGCCCCTGCCGCCAGCTTGGCCCGATGATCGAACATGTCGTGCGCCAGGCCGAAGGCGCCGTGCGTCTCGTCAAGATCAATATCGACGAGAACCCGGGCATCGCCCAGCAATTGCGGGTCCAGTCGATCCCGGCCGTATTTGCTTTCAAGGACGGGCAGCCCGTTGATGGTTTCATGGGCGCCCTGCCGGAGAGCCAGATCAAAGACTTCATCGCGCGCATTTCGGGCAAGGGGCCAAGCGAGGCTGAATTGAAGGCCATCGTCGAGCGCGGCATGACCGGCTTGGAATCCGACGATCTGGGCGGCGCCGCCCAGGATTTCGCCTCCGTGCTTCAAATCGACCCCGGCCATCCCTCGGCGCTGGCCGGTCTGGCCCGTGTCTGGATCAAATCGGGTGATCACGAGAAGGCCGCGCAGATTCTGCAACAGGTTCCTGATGATCGGGCCAATGACCCGGCGGTGGAAGCTGCACGCACCGCGCTGGAACTGGCGGCGGCCACGCCCACCGATGACGGCGTGACGGCGGCGCTGCGCCAAGCTGTCGAGGCCACACCTTCCGATTTGCAGGCTCGCTTCGATCTCGCCGAAGCCCTTCTGGCCAGCGGTGACCATGCCGGCGCCGCCGATCAATTGCTGGCCATTACCGCGCTGGATCGCGAATGGCAGGAGCAGGCCGCACGCACACTGCTGTTGAAGATATTTGAAGCGGCCGGACCGATGAGCGAAGTCGCTCGCGATGGTCGCCGGCGCCTGTCCTCGATCCTGTTTGCCTGAAGGAGACCATGATGAGTGATCCGTCCACCGGATCGGCCAACAGAGTCGTCGATCCGAAACTGCTCGAAATTCTCGTTTGCCCCGTCACCCGCGGCCCGCTGGTCTATGATCGCGAGGCCCAGGAGCTGATATCCGAAAGCGCCGGCCTGGCCTATCCGATCCGTGATGGCATTCCGATCATGCTACCCGAAGAAGCCCGTCAGCTGGAGCAGGCGTGATGGCACGCCCTTGGCCGGAAGAACTGCGCTTCTCCAAAGCCGACAAGGCGCTGCACGTTCGATTCGATGATGGCGTGGCGTTTGCGATTCCCTTCCAAACCCTGCGGGTCGAGAGCCCCAGCGCTGAAGTTCAGGGCCATGGCCGGGATCAGAAAATCATCGTGACCGGCAAGGAGAATGTTCAAATTTCCGCGGCCGAGCCTGTCGGGCGCTACGCCGTTCGGCTGGTGTTCGATGATGGTCATGATAGCGGCCTGTTCACCTGGGACTATCTCTACGCGCTGGGGCAAGCCGAACAGTCGGCGTGAATGGAGCTGGCGTCGCACGGACGCACCGACTAGGCTCGGCAATCAAGCTGCCAATCGGGTGATTCATGCGAATATTTACGGCCTTTGCCGCACTCCTCACCGGTGCCCTGTGCGCCACGTCCGCCCTGGCGGCGCCAGAAGACTTTGTCACCGGGCCCCTGATCGAGGCATATGGCGCCGTCGCTCCTGTCGATAACCAGATGCCGATACCTGAGGGCACCGTGTTCCGGGTTGTCTTCGATGTCTCGACCCCGGCTGATGTTGGCACCCTCAACCGCAACCTGGTCAGCGCAGCGCGTTTCCTCAATATGAATGTGGCCGCCGGCGTCCCTGCCGAAGATATCCATCTCGCCATCGTGGTGCATGGCGGCGCCGTCGAGGACGTCTCGACCGGCAGCCACTACACGCCTGGCGTCGAGCCCGCCAATGCTGACCTTGTCGCCACCCTGCTCGCCCACGACGTCAAGATCTATGTCTGCGGCCAGAGCGCCGCCTATCATGATGTCGGGGTTGAAGATTTGCTGCCCGGCGTCACCATGGCGCTTTCGGCAATGACGGCCCACGCCCTGCTGCAACAGGACGGCTATACGCTGAACCCGTTCTAGAGCATTTTCAGCAAAAGTGGGGACCGGTTTTGCGATTCGAAAATGCGGTAAACCAAAGAACTGGAACATTTTCATTGACCCTGGGGCCGATGAAAACACTCTAGGCCGCGTCCAGCCGTTCACCACGCAGAAGCTTCGGCACATCACCGGTCTCGCCGCCAGCTTGGCGCATGAAAAAGCGCCGGGCCGGCGCGATACTGTTCACGATCGACAGGCCGAGCCCGCGTAATTGCCGCAAAGGCTCGATATCATTGGAAAACAGCCGATTGAAAATATCGGTGCCGGCGGCGAGCGACGCGCTGTCGAATTTGCGCCACGCCTCATAGCGTCGCAGCGTCGTCAGGGCGCCGATATCAAGCCCGACCCGCTTGGCCTCACCACAGATCTCGGCCAGCGCCGCTGCATCGCGAATACCCAGATTGAAACCTTGGCCCGCCAGCGGGTGAATGCCGCGCGCGGCATCGCCGACGAAGGCAATCCGCTCGGCACAGAAGCTCTCGGAAAACCGCAATCCCAGCGGATAGGCCCAACGCGGCCCGACAGGGTGCACCTCTCCGAGGAAGTCCCCGAAGCGTTGCTCGAGTTCGCATTGGAAAGTGTCAGCATCTGCCGCGATCAAAGAGTCCGCCACAGCAGTGGGTTCGGTCCAGACCAGTGAAGCGCGATTGTCAGGAAGTGGCAAAATCGCAAATGGGCCCGAGGGCAGGAAATACTCATAGGCCACGCCGTTATGCGGTTGCGCGTGTTGCACGGTAGCGACCACGCCCTTTTGGCCATAATTCCAACCGACACTGCGAATTCCGGCCTGCTGGCGGGTGCGTGAGAACTTGCCGTCACAGGCCATCAACACTTTGCCCGACAATCGTCGGCCATCGGCCAGAACGACATCGATGCCATCGGGACGGGTCTCATAGCGCTGCGCGGTCGCCGGCGCGATGGAGACAATATTCGGGCGCTGCAGCACCGCATCGGCCAGCACTGCACGCGTATGCCGGTTCTCGGCCATCCAGCCGAGGGGTTCGCCATCGGGGCCTTCGCTGATTTCGCGGCGGTCAAAATGCAGGCTGTGCGGCCCGGGCCCGCCGGGCTTAATACCACCATAGGGGCGGCCATCGCAGACCAGGATGTGTTCGATCCGCGTCGTGTGGGGCCGCAAGGCATCAGCAATCCCCAGCGCTTCAAACAGGCGCCATGAGGTATAGGCGAGCGCTGAAGCCCGGCCGTCGAATTCTGGCGCCAGAGTGGCATCGATCGGCAGGCTGTCGATCACAGCCACGCTCAGACCCGCCTGGTCCATCGCCAGGGCAAGGGTCAACCCGGCCAGTCCACCACCGACAATGATGGCGTCGCCGCTAAAGAATTCCTGTTCGCTCATGCAGCGGAGAATAGGGGATTTTGCGGTCCGGGAAAGCGGGCATCGCGCCGCAGCCGCATTAACCTCTGTTTACCACCCGGATACCCTTGTCGGGCTAAACCGGGGTATGACCAAACGCACGGCAGCCCAAACCGAGACTGAAGCGCCGCAGCCGGGCCGACTCTGGCTCGCCCGGACGACTGACGTCCTGCTGGGAACAGTGATGCTGGTAACGGGCGGTTTTCTGCTCGCCGCCTTGCTGAGCCATAATGCGCTCGACCCCAGCTGGAACGTCTCGGCGCAGGGCGAAGTGCGCAATCTGATGGGCATGCCAGGGGCGAGCGCCAGCGATGTCCTGCTCCAGTCCTTCGGCTGGGCCGCCGCCGGACCGGCGATTGCCCTGATCGTCTGGGGCGGCGCGTTGCTGCTGCGTCACCCGCTGCACCGTCCGGCCTCTATCGCCGCCTGGCGCTGGCTCGCCGCTGCGATTGGAACGACCGGTTTTGCTGCTGCGGCCAGTGCGCTACCTCTGCCCAATGCCTGGCCCTTCGCCAGCGGACTGGGCGGCGCACTGGGCGATATGGCCCTGACCGGACTGGCCAGCCTGCCCGCCTCACTCGATCTGCCTGCGGCGACGGGCATCGCGGCAGCCTTCGGCCTCATCTTCGCCGTCGCCGGGATATTCTTCACCTTCGGGCTGCGCTCACGCGATTTGTCGGCCGCCTATGACGCAGCCGGCCTCGGCTGGGCGACGCTGCGGGTCTGGTTCGACGCCCTGCGTGGCCATGGGATGACGCTGGGGCGGTTATTCGCCGGTGGCGGCGAACGAGCGGACAGCCGCGAGTCGCCGACGCGCGAAGAGCCCGTTCTGCGCCGCGCCATGCGCGCGGCCGATGGCGATGCCAGCGATGAGGACGAGGACGATTACGCGCCGCAACCGGCCTTCAATTCCAGCGTCAAAGTCGCTCCGACACGTCGCTCTGCGGCTTCGGAGCGTGATCATCGTGAGGCCCAGGGCTCGCTGGCTTTCGCCAGGTCCAAGGGTTTCAAACTGCCGCGCCTCGACCTGCTGTCGAAACCACAACAGCGCAATGGCGCAATCGACGAGCTCGCTCTGCGCCAGAATGCCGTGCTGTTGCAGGGCGTACTGACCGATTTCGGGGTCAAGGGCGAGATTGTCCAGGTGCGCCCGGGCCCGGTCGTAACCTTGTATGAGTTCGAGCCGGCCCCGGGGGTGAAGTCATCGCGGGTGATCAATCTGGCCGATGATATCGCACGCTCGATGAGCACCACCGCGGCCCGCGTCGCCGTGGTGCCCGGGCGCAATGCGATCGGCATCGAACTGCCCAATCCCAAGCGCGAAACCGTCTTCCTGCGCGCTCTGCTGAATTCCAAAGTCTTCGAAGAGAGCAAGGCCGAGCTGCCGATGGCGCTGGGTGAGACGATTGGCGGCGACCCGTTTGTCGCTGATCTGGCACGGATGCCACACTTACTGATCGCCGGCACCACCGGCTCGGGCAAATCGGTCGGGATCAATGCGATGATCCTGTCCCTGCTCTACCGGTTGCCGCCGGAAGACTGCCGCATGATCATGATCGACCCGAAAATGCTCGAATTGTCCGTTTATGACGGTATCCCGCATTTGCTGACTCCCGTCGTCACCGACCCGAAAAAGGCGATTGTGGCGCTCAAATGGGCCGTCCGGGAGATGGAAAGCCGCTATCTGCGCATGTCGAAGATCGGCGTGCGCAACCTCGCGGGCTTCAATGAGCGTGTGGCTGTGGCCGAAGCGGCCGGCGAGCCCCTCTCGCGCACAGTCCAGACCGGTTATGACCGCGAAAGCGGCGAACCAATCTTCGAGACCGAGATCATCCAAGCCGAGAAGATGCCGTACATCGTCGTCGTGATCGACGAGATGGCGGATCTGATGATGGTCGCCGGCAAGGAGATCGAGGCGGCGGTCCAGCGCCTGGCGCAAATGGCACGGGCGGCGGGCATCCACGTCGTGATGGCGACCCAGCGCCCCTCCGTCGATGTCATCACCGGCACGATCAAGGCCAATTTCCCGACCCGGGTTTCCTATTCCGTGACCTCGAAGATCGACAGCCGCACAATTCTCGGTGAGCAGGGCGCCGAACAGCTGCTTGGGATGGGCGATCTGCTCTACATGGCCGGTGGCGGACGTCTGCGGCGCCTGCACGGCCCCTTCGTCTCCGACACCGAAGTCGAGGACGTCGCGGCCTATCTCAAAAAGCAGGGCGCGCCGGAATATCTCGATGCGGTCACCGCCGATAGCGATGACGGCGAGAGCGGTGCGCTCGGACTGGACGGCGAAGCCAGCAGCGGCGATGCGCTGTTTGATCAGGCCATCGCCCTGGTCGCACGCGACCGCAAATGCTCCACCAGCTATATCCAGCGCCGGCTGCAGATCGGCTATAACCGCGCCGCGACCTTGGTCGAGCGTATGGAAGAAGAGGGCATGATTGGCCCGTCCGACCATGCCGGCCGCCGCGAAATCTACCTGCCGGAACACAATGTGGCGTAGAGGGTTGCGTGACGGGTTTGGGTGACGGGCATATGAACATTGAGGCCTTGCTCAGGCCGCAATCACACGGCAGCTTGGCATCATGATTACTCTGCTGATTTCCGCCCTGATGCTCCAGGCTTCGGCCAACCCGCCCGACGCCTTGCCCGCACCTGAAACCGTGCAGACCGAGCCCGCACCGGCGACGCTCGACAGGGCAGCGGCGATTGCTGGCGTCAATGCCTATCTCAATTCGATCACAACCTTGCGCGCCCATTTTCTCCAGATCGCGCCGGATGGCAGCCCCTCGCGCGGCGTATTGTCGATGTCGCGACCTGGCCGGCTCTTGTTCGAGTATGACGATCCCTCGCCAATCCGGGTGATTGCCGATGGCACGACTGTCGCGCTGGAAGACCGGGACCTGGAGACCGTTGATCGGGCACCGCTGCGCTCGACACCGCTCTGGTGGCTGTTGAAATCCGATATCGACATCGCCACCGATGCCGAAATTGTCGATATCACGAGCGAACATGGCTTTCTTTCCGTTATGGTGCGCGATCCCGACGGCCAGATGGAAGGCAATATTGAATTTGTCTTCGACGAAGCGAACTATGAGCTGCGCGAGTGGTTCGTCACCGATGCGCTGGGCGAGGTCACCCGCGTGAGCCTTGTTGAGACAGAGGCGGACGTCGCATTGAACCCACGCCTGTTTGTGATTCCGGACCCCAATGAAGGTCGCGATTCGCGGCGTGGGCGCCGCTGACAGCTGCGACATTTTGACCACACGCAATACCTGTCCAATAATTTATTTGCATTATTTTCCAGGCTGTGGCGCTATTACGTCGCTGACTGAGGAAACAAGGGATCGGCTTCGTCCCCCCGCTTGCGGATCCTGAACCCAGTCGCGCCGGCTTAATCCCCTCCCGGCGCTGCGACGAAGCGAATTCGCGCAAAGCTTGGCGCCCGGTCTCCTTCCCCTTGAGACCGGGCGTCTTTCGTTTCAGCTCAGCCTCACACACGCATTTATCCTGTGCAGCCGCGCCGATGGGGGCTAAACAGATTTCATGCAATTTCACGACAATTCCGACGACGTGGATTTCACACGTCTGCTCGAGGAAATCCCTCTGCTCTACAAGGCGCGCGCCTTTGCCGAGAGCCTCAACGCCAATACCTGGTTCTCCAGGCTTGGCGAGCCGCTAGACCCGCGCGATCGCACGCTGGCCCGCGCCTATCTCGACGGCCTCGGCTTCCCGGAGGCCGAGCCGGCCCTGCTTTCCGACTGGAGCGAAGCCGCAACGGCTGCCGAAAGCCTCGATCGCGATCCGATTGGCTGGGAGGCGGAGGAGATGCTGCGCGCTGGCCTGATCACCCGTGTGCTTGAGCGGCTCGATGAGGAAGCGGTCAATGTGGCCCTGTCCCAGGTCGGCAGCAAAACCCATGATTCCTCGCGCGATGCCGTCGAGGAAGCTGCGGCCATCGATGATATCGAGGATATGGAACTCGTGCATGCCGCCGCCGGCGCCCTGGCACAAGCCGCCAATGGCGCGGCGCTGGTGATCATGGCCGAGGCGGAAGACGATGACCCGCCACACCCTTTCCTCGCTCGCTGGCGTCTGTTCGCACGTGGCCGCTGGCCGGTCGGCCTTGCCGGTGCCAGCTATAATATTCTCTGAGATTTACGACGAAAGAACACAGCCATGAGCGGTATTTCGATAGCGAGCTGGAACATCAATTCTGTGCGTCTGCGCGCACCGAGCGTGGCCGCGTGGGTCGCCGAAGCCGATCCGGACGTGCTGTGCCTGCAGGAGATCAAATGCCTGAGCGAACAATTTCCTGAAGAGGCCTTTCGGGAAATGGGTTTTCGGCATTTCCACATTCGCGGCCAGAAAGGCATGCACGGCGTTGCCATCGCATCCAAGCTGCCGCTCGAAGACCTGTCAGACGAGGATTTATGCCCGCGCGCCGAAGCCCGGCATCAACGCGTCGGCGTCGCGGGTATTGAATTGCACAATTTCTACATCCCGGCCGGTGGCGATGAGCCAGACCCGGCGATCAATCCCCGCTTCGCCCACAAGATGGAGTTCCTCGCCAAGCTGGAGCGCTATTTTGGCGCGCGCGCCGCTGAGAAAACACCGCTGATGCTGGTCGGCGATTTCAACATCGCCCCCTATGAGCATGATGTCTGGTCACACAAGCAATTGCTCAAAGTCGTCAGCCACACGCCGGGCGAAGTCGAGGCCCTGGAGCGCATTCGTCTCGCGGGCCAGTTCAGCGATGTCGCGCGCGAGCTGATCCCGATGGACGAGAAAATCTACACCTGGTGGAGCTATCGCGCCAAGGATTGGAAGGCCGCCAATCGCGGCCGCCGTCTCGACCATATCTGGGTCTCGCCGGAACTGCGCGACCAGGCCGTTTCCGGTGGCCGCGACGCCCTCAAGATCTGGGATGATGTCCGCAGCTGGGAAAAGCCGTCAGATCACGCGCCGGTCGTGCTCAAGCTGAACCTCTAGGCCCTATCAGTCAGGCTGCGGTCCGAGTATCGGCGTCCAGTCATAATCGTCCTGACGCAAGCCATGCCGGGTGATCCGGTCATATTCGCGTTGCCGCCGCTGCAGCTCGGACATGGCCGTATCGCCAATCGCCTGCATCTCATCATTGAATGTGGTGCAATCGGCGTCCCGTCCAAACGCCAGCAATGCATTGTAGAGATCGAGTGCGGCAGCATAGGCCAGGGTCGCGTGCCCGTTCTCATGCGCCTCGAGCACGGCCAGGCGGCGGTCCCAATTGGCGCGCCGTGAGCGACTGGCACGCTCATAGCCGACCCAATGCGGGTAGCGGATGGTGATGTCGAGCGGGATATCGATGACGGTAGCGCTGCAGCGTCCGTCCAAATTCTGATATTGCCAGAAGCTCGACATATAGGTCTGCGTGTCGGCGTCGACACCCAGGGGCCCGCTAAACTGGACGCTCTCATTCAAGAGCCGGTCATTGCGGCCCTCGACATCGTAAAATTGAAGATCGACCCGGACCGGAATCTGTTCGACATGCGGAAATTCGGGCGGTGCCTGGCGCGCCGAGGCGGGGCTGCAAAAGCCTATTGTGAACAAGGCGATCGCAAGGCCGAAAACGACCCGCGCGCCCATTTCAGTGCACCAGCCTGTATCCGCCGCTCTCGGTGACGAGCAGGCGCGCATGCGATGGGTCCGCTTCGATCTTCTGGCGCAGACGATAGATATGGGTTTCCAGCGTGTGGGTAGTGACCGCCGGATTATAGCCCCACACCTCGTGCAACAGCTCTTCGCGCGGCACGGCCTTGCTGCCGGCGCGGTAGAGATATTTGAGGATGTTGGTTTCTTTCTCGGTCAGACGGACCTTTTTCTGGTCAGCGGTGAGCAAGAGCTTCATCGATGGCCGGAATTCATAGGGGCCAACCTGGAACACAGCGTCCTCGCTCTGCTCATGACTGCGCAAATGCGCCCGCACCCGGGCCAGCAGGACCGAGAATTTGAACGGCTTGGTGACATAATCATTGGCGCCGGATTCGAGGCCGAGGATCTGATCGGAATCCGTGTTCTGGCCGGTCAGCATCACGATCGGCGCCGTGACGCCATTCTTGCGCATCAGGCGGCAGGCATCGCGGCCGTCCATGTCGGGCAGATCGACATCGAGCAGAATCAGATCGGCCCGCTGGTCGCGCGCCGCCGTCATCCCTTCGCCCGCATTACGCGCCGAGAGTGTTTGAAATTCTTCATGCAAATCGAACTGCTCGACCAGGGCGTCGCGCAGATCGTCATCATCATCGACGATCAGGATGGTTTTTTGTGTGCTCATGACGCCAATCATGCCGATTTCCCACAACAAGGCAAATACTACCGAGTGGTAGGATATACCCGGCAATATTTGCCGGGTTGAGATGGGGGGCCTTATTCCAAGCGCTTGATTTCTGGCCTGAATATTGCTTGTTAACCGTGGAGTCCGGGCTCCGGACACCCTGCCGTGGTGGGGAAGGCGACGGGGACGCCGGACATGGCCTTTGGTCGTGACGAAGGCGTCCCTCGCCGACCACCCTGACCTTGCCGGAACCCTGCCATGGACTGGATTGCCTCTGCATCAGGCTGGATGGATCTGGCGGGCAAACGCGTCCGGATCGCGCTGGGCCGCAGTGGCATTTGCCCCGAAAACCTCAAGCAGGAAGGCGATGGCGCCACACCAACCGGTCGCTATCAACTGCGCCGGGTGCTCTACCGCGCCGACCGGATCAAGGCGCCACAGACCGCGCTGCCCGTTCGCGCCATCGCTCCGGATGACGGCTGGTGCGACGATCCCGGCGACCCCGCCTATAACCGCCCGGTACGACTGCCTTATTCCGCTCCGCATGAAACACTTTCACGTGAGGACGGGCTTTACGACATCATCCTGGTGGTCGGGCATAATGATGACCCGCCCAAACCCGGCGCCGGCTCGGCGATCTTTCTCCATTGCAAGCGTGGTGATTACGAACCGACAGAAGGCTGTATCGCGCTCGACCCCGCCGATGTCAGGCTCCTGCTGTCACAGGCCAAGCCTGGCGACTGGCTGGTGATTGAAGCCTGAGAGCATTTTCAGCAAAAGTTGAAACCGGTTTTGCGGTTCGAAAATGCGACCCCTAAAGACCCGGCATTTGTCGCAAAAGTGGAAGCCGGTTTTGCGGTTCGAAAATGCGTAAATGTTAGTCACGCTCGCCAAAGAAGGCCGTGCCGATGCGCACCGATGTCGCGCCAAGCGCCACCGCGGTCTCGAAGTCAGCACTCATCCCCATCGAAAGCTCGGTCAGGCCATTTTGCCTTGCCAATTTCGCCAAAAGGGCAAAATGCAGGCCTGCCGGCTCAACCGCCGGCGGAATACACATCAATCCCTCAACCCGCAGACCATGGTCCTGGGTCATGCGTGCAAGAAAGGCGGGCAGTTCAGCCGGGGCGATCCCGGCCTTCTGCGGCTCTTCGCCGGTATTGACCTGGACCAGAATGCGCGGTGAGCGCCCCGTCGCTGTCATCGCCTTCGCCAGCGCTGCGGCCAGCCGGTCGCGGTCGAGGGTTTCGATGACATCAAACAATTCCACCGCTTCAAGCGCCTTATTGCTCTGCAGCGGCCCGATCAGGCGTAATTCGAGATCTGGATGCTGCGCGCGCCGCGCGGACCAGTGCTCCATCGCCTCTTGGACACGGTTTTCGCCGAATACGCGCTGACCGGCCGCAAGCGCTGCGTCGAGCAGGGCATCAGGCTGGCGCTTTGACACGGCGACCAGAGTGATATCAGAAGGGGCGCGCTTGGCCTGTTGTGCTGCGGCGCCGAGCTGGGCGAGCAGATGAGTGCGACGGGCAGCGAGATCGGGAGAAGTGTCCATGACGCGGCCATATGATGCACAGCTCGCCTTGGCAAGACTGGCCCTGCGGGTGCGCGGCCCGATGGCGCTGGACCTGCCGGCGCTTTTTGCGCTCACCGATCCCGACAGGACCCATGACCCGCTTCGCCTCGCCGAAACGCTGGCGCCGGGAACGGGCCTCGTCTTTCGCCATTTTGGCGCCGCCGACCGGGTCGAGACGGGTTTGAAACTGGCTGAACTGGCCCGTGAAGGCGGTCTGTGCCTGCTGGTCTCCGCCGATCCGGAACTGGCGGACCAGATCGGCGCTGACGGAATTCACTGGCCCGAGCGTCTGCTCAGTCAGGCCGGCTCGCGCCGGGTGCGCGGTGACCGGCGGATATTCACCGCATCGGCGCATTCACCCGCCGCGATTTTTCGCGCCCGCCGCGCCGGTATTGATGCGGTGTTCCACTCAACGACATTTGCCAGTCAAAGCATCAGCGCGACGCGGCCGCATGGGCCATTCGCCGCCGCAGCAGCGGTTCAGGCGACGGGCATGCCCGTCTATCCCCTCGGCGGCGTCAACGCGCGCACGGGAAAGCGTTTGGTCGGATTGGGTTTTGCGGGGATTTGCTGCGTCGGCGCCGTGGCGCAGAGCTAGAAGCGCAGGGCGGATTCAAACTTGATTTCGGGCTGACGCACGACGTTGTCGGTCAGCCGGAAGGTCAGATCATCTGGCGAAACCAGCCGCACCTGACCACCCAGGCGAATACGATCACCCAGATTGATGAAGGCGCCGGCGCTGAGATCGCTATTATCGCTGCGAAGATCCGGACCATCCTGAATGCCGACCCGAACACCCCAACGGCCACCGGGGGATTCCCAGTCAACCGTCGATTCCAGATCGAAACCCGGACGCGTATTCTCATTCATCGACAGCGTGAAAGCTTCATACCAAGGTGTTTCGACGCCGAGCTCAGTGGTCGGTCGGACGTCAGCCCGGACATCAGACTCGCTGGTCGCAACCGGCTGCGTCTGAGGGGCAAGAGCGGCATCTTCCTGCGCAAAAGCTGCTGGCGCAGCACAGAGCATTGCCGTCGCGATCGAGCCTGCGATCACGCTTTTGGCCAAAAAGGCCCGGCAAAATCCCCACTTGGACATGGAACTAAACTCCCTTGAGCCATCAACCTAGCTACTTGAAACCGACTCCCCAAGCGGATTCTGCCTTCATGGTTGCAGAATCCATTCAGCTGTGGCGGATTTGTCAAAATTGCCAACCCAATTCGAGGAAGATCGCCGAACCGTTCAGCCGGGTTTCGGACCGCCCCAGCGGCCCGGTCACCGGGTCGTCACGGCTGGCCGCCTGGATGCCGCCGCCAACCACCCAATGCTCGCCCACCAGGCGCGAAGCGCTCAACTGCACCGTCTGACCATCGACATGGACCAGATCATCACTGAACCGGGCCAGCTCCAGCGCCGTCAGCCACGGACCCTGTTCGAGGGCCGCCGAGACCGACCAAGCTTCATAGGCACCGTCAGACGCGACGCCATTATTCGACCGCAACCAGCGCGCACCGGCGCTGAGCCCGCCATGCGTCCAGCGCAATCCGACATCGCGGGTGCTGATTCCGGCAAAACCGGCCAAGCCGGTCGCCTCGGCGCCCTCGCTCAATCCCAGACTGGCGGCAAACTCGTGCTCGCCGCGACGGATCTCATAACGGCCGCCAAATTCCCAGACATCGTCGGATACCGGGCTCAGCAATCCGGCCGGTCCGGCTCGCCAGGCGCAGGCATCAACGCCGCAATCGCGAACCCGGGGTGTGAACGATAGGGCAATGCGTAGCGAACCGATGCTGGACGATTGTCCAACAGCAATCGAACGGTAGACTAACTTGGGTGAAACGCCCGAGGTGAGATTGCGCGTCCGGGCACCGCTCAATCCGGTCAAATCGACCCGGCCGCCATCGGCCCGGCTGAGCCGGAAAGCCGTTGGTCCACTGGCCGGGTCCAGATCGGCCGCGCCTGCGCCATAACCCATCCGCAGCTCACCCCAGCCGATATCGAGATAGCCGTAACCTGACTGCAGCGCGATCCGGGTGCCCTCGTCGGCCTCCGTCACCGCAGACTGAAATCCGGAGCTCGCCGCACGCACGCCACGTGGGGTTCCGTCGACCAGTATGGTCGCACAATCACCTGACCCCGCAGGGCAATTTCCAACTCGACCACCCCAGGCCCGGCGTCCGGAATCGCGTTCCAACCGGCCACCGAGGACAAAACCCCAGCGTTGGCCGGATGCCGTAAACGTCTCAAGTTTGAGTTCAGCATCGACGTCGAACAACAGGTCCGCGCCCGATTGAGTACCATCGCCAACAAGCCATACGCTGCCGAAATCAAGCCGGAATTCCGGTTCAAATCCGTCTGATATATCAGATGTTGTTGGAGAAAATGTAGTCTGAGACAAAGCCGGCGGGCCCGCGAGTATCCCGAACAAAGCCGCGACAAGGATCGCGCTGGATGTCCGTTTCATACCTCGCGGCCCCGCCGATCGGCCCCGTCCCCCCGGACGTCGCGCCGTTAATGGATGCGAGAGACAGGCTGTGGTCAAGCGCCACCACCCCTTAATCAGAGCTATCCTTGCGACATGTTGCAGACATGCCACGCTCACATGGGTGCCTTTCGGCGCTGGCGTGACGAAGATCGCGTGTTATACACACCTTCCCGGGATGCCAAAGATCGCAAGAAACAGGCATACGGGAAGTGTTTTCGCCGTCTTGCATCGAAGGAGTAACGGCACATGTCCGACCGTCGGATTCTTGGCGCAGTCTTGTTCTCCGCCATCCTGTTCCTCCCAGCCTGCGCCTCACGGGGCAACGACGCTGCTTCCAATAGCGGCGCATCGTCAGAGCAACGCTCCGGTTTTCATTTACCGAGCCTGCCCAACCCGTTACGCAGCAACAGCCCGGTCGTGCCGGAAGGCATTGGCGTTAATGGCTATCTCTGGCGCGCCAGCCTCGACACGATCAGCTTCATGCCATTGTCGGAAGTCGACCCATTCGGCGGCGTCATCATCACGGACTGGTACGCCAATCCACAGATGACGAGCGAACGGTTCAAGCTTACCGTCTATATCCTCGACACGCGTCTGCGGGCCGATGCGCTCGCCGTCAACGTGTTCCGCCAGGTACGCGAAGAGGGCGGCGGCTGGATTGATGCCGAGACCAACCCGCAAACCTCCTATGAAATTGAAAACGCTATCCTGACCCGAGCTCGTCAGCTCCGCATTGCGCGGCTGGAAGATTAGGGCACCGGGTACGCGGTTGAATGCTGCGAGCCAAGGACATGAGCCGATACAATCCACGTGAAGCCGAGCCAAAGTGGCAGGCGGCTTGGGCGGAGCGTGATTCGTTCCGGGCCGGTGGGCCGAAGGCTCAAAACGGCAAGCCTAAATACTATGTGCTTGAGATGTTTCCCTATCCGTCGGGTCGCATCCATGTCGGGCATTCGCGGAACTACACGATGGGCGATGTCATCGCCCGTTATAAACGCGCGCGCGGCTTTGATGTTCTCCACCCGATGGGCTGGGATGCCTTCGGCCTGCCGGCCGAAAACGCGGCCCGCGACCGCGGCGTCCATCCAGGCAAATGGACCCATGCCAATATCGACGTGATGCGGGGCCAGCTCAAACGGCTCGGCCTGGCACTTGATTGGAGCCGGGAGTTTGCGACGTGCGATCCGTCCTATTACCGGCACCAGCAAGCGATTTTTCTGAAATTCTTCGAGAAAGGCCTGGTTTACCGCAAGACCGCCAAGGTCAATTGGGATCCGGTCGATCAAACCGTGCTGGCCAATGAGCAGGTGATTGACGGCCGTGGCTGGCGTTCCGGCGCACTGGTGATCCAGCGCGAGCTTGATCAATGGTTCTTCAAGATCACCGAGTACGCCGATGAGCTCACTGACGCGCTCGCAACCCTGGACCGCTGGCCGGAAAAGGTTCGCGTCATGCAGGCCAATTGGATTGGCCGCTCGCGCGGTGCGAATGTCTCCTTCCCCTTGAACGAGGACGCGCTCGCATCCGAGTTTGGTCCGACCATTGACGTCTTCACGACCCGGCCGGACACTCTGTTCGGAGCCAGCTTTTTGGCCTTGGCACCCGACCACCCGATCGTCCGCAAAATCGCGGAAGAGAATCCCGAAGTCGATCTCTTCATGCGGGAATGCTCGCGTATGGGGACGACCGCCGAGGACATCGAGAAGGCCCCCAAGCGTGGGGTCGATCTCGGCATCACAGTCCAACATCCGTTTGACAAAACTTGGGAATTGCCGGTTTGGGCCGCCAATTTCGTGCTCTCATCCTATGGTACAGGAGCAATTTTCGGCTCACCCGCCGGTGATCAACGTGATCTGGACTTTGCCCGAAAATATGACCTCGCCGTCAACCCGGTTGTCCTTCCGCCCGAGGAAGATGCGGATAGCTACAAGGTTAAATCTGAGGCCTATACCGGCCCCGGCACCATCATCAATTCGCACTTCCTGGACGGATTGAGCACCGAAACCGCGCTTGAGCGGGCCATCGCCGAGCTTGAAACGCTCAAGCTGGGCATGGGGGCAACCAGTTACCGCCTGCGCGACTGGCTGGTTTCGCGGCAACGATATTGGGGCTGCCCAATCCCGATCATTCACTGCGATGATTGCGGCGCGGTCCCAGTGCCTGCGGACCAACTGCCGGTCGAACTTCCCGAAGACGTTACGTTTGACCATCCCAGCAATCCGCTCGAGCGCCATCCGACCTGGAAGCATACCGAGTGTCCCGCTTGCGGCAAGCCGGCGCTGCGCGAGACCGATACGCTCGACACCTTTGTCTGCTCGTCTTGGTATTTCCTGCGCTTTACCTCGCCCTGGGCCGACGACCTTCCGTTTGACGCCGCAGAAGCCAAGCACTGGATGCCCGTCGACCAATATGTCGGCGGCATCGAACACGCCATCTTGCATCTCTTGTATGCGCGATTCTTCACGCGGGCCCTGAACGATACTGACCTGTTGAACATGGAAAGCGGCGAACCGTTTGCCGGACTGTTTACGCAAGGCATGGTGACGCACGAGACTTTCAAAGCGGGTGATGGCCGCTGGCTGTCGCCTGAAGAAGTCGAGCGCAAGCACGATAGTGCGACCGAAATCGCGACCGGAAAGCCTGTCACAATCGGTGGCATCGAGAAAATGTCGAAATCGAAAAAGAATGTCGTCGATCTCGACGCCTTCGTTGAGGATTTTGGCGCCGATGCGGCGCGCTGGTTCGTGTTGTCAGATTCGCCACCCGAACGCGATGTCGAATACACCGATAGCGGCGTCGAAGGCGTGTGGCGCTTCATCCAGCGTCTCTGGACTGTGACCATTTCACTGCCCGAAGGCGCGCCCGGTCCGCTCAATGTCGCGTCTGGTGCCGAGGGCAACGCCCTGCAGCTGCGAAAGGCCGCTCACAGGACGCTCAAAGGTGTCACCGAGGCCATTGAAGGCTTTCGCTTCAACTCGGCCGTTGCCCAGGTCCACGATCTCGTCAACGCCCTGCGCAAGGCTGAGGGTGAAGGCGACGCCATGATCGGGGCGCGAGCTGAGAGCCTTGGCATATTGGCTCGCCTGATCTCACCCTTCATTCCACATTTGGCTGAGGAATGCTGGGAGCGGCTCGGCGGTGAAGGCCTTGTCATTAATGCGCCATGGCCGGCAGTCGACGCAGCTCTCCTGGTTGAATCTGAGCTGGTGCTTCCGGTTCAGGTGAATGGGAAGCGTCGAGGCGAGATCTCCGTGGCCAAGGGAATGGACCAGGAATCGGTCAAACAAGTCGCGCTTGCCGAAGAAGGAGTAGCGCGTTCGCTGGAAGGGCTTACGATACGCAAAGTGATCGTGGTACCAGATCGCATCGTGAATATCGTCGCGGGATAAAATAATGCGCTCTTTTCGTTTTTCAGTGGCCGCCTTGGTCATCCTCTCCTTCAGCGCCCTTTCGGCCTGTGGCTTCACACCCCTTTACGGCGCAAACGCCGTCACCAGCGGCCTATCGGATATCAGGGTTGAAACGGGCCAGGAACGGATTGATTTCCGGCTTCAGGAGGCTCTGTTGGACGGTATGAGTGCCCGGCATGCCGCCGGGCCCTACACCCTTCACGCAACCACAACCGTCCTTTCACAACCTTTCGGGGTTGGGGTCGACGCTATCGCGAGCCGGTTCGCCGTACAGGTCAGTGTGCAATGGCAGCTGGTGCGGGAAGGAAGTTTGGAACCCATCCTGACGGGAATTGCCAACAGCGACGCATCCTACGATGTCCCCGCCGGGGTTTATGGTGGACTTGCTGCCGAGTCTGACGCCGAAAATCGCGCGATCGGCGTCGCGGCAGATCGGATTATAACCCAACTTGCGCGGTCCATACGGGATGAGGACGCGTGGTAAAGCCATCGCCACGCGATGCAGATGCCCGAATTGCCCGACCAGATCCCGCTTTCAAGGCTTATCTGATATTCGGCCCCGACCGAGGGTTAGTGCATGAACGCGCGATCACCTTGGCCCGGGCGCTGGTCCCGGATCCGAACGATCCGTTCGCTGTCACCCAACTCACTGAAGAAGATATGAAATCCGACCCGGCAGCACTCGCTGACGCGATGGCGGCAATGTCGCTTACAGGCAGCGCGCGCCTGGTCCGCGTCCGGCTGTCGGGCGAGACTGGGAGCGGACCGGTTCTGGAGCTCGTGACGGCGCTGGAAAAAGGCCTCGCGCAGGTGGAAGCCTGCCTGATCGTCGAGTCAGGCGATCTGACTCCTCGCGGCAAATTGCGGAAAATATTCGAACCGGCGAAGGCCGCAATGGCGATCGCCTGTTATCCGGATTCAGCGCAGTCGCTTGGTGACATTGCAACCAAAATGCTTGCGGAGGAAGGGCTTACGCTGACCGCGGCCGCGCGATCTGCGTGGCTGCCCAGGTTGGAAGGGGATCGCGCCTTTGCTCGCGGCGAAATAGAAAAATTACTGTTGTTCAAAGGGTTACAATCACAGCGCTCTGATGATGATACTCTCGTTGAGCTATCTGATATCGAGATGATCGCAGCGGATCAGGGTGATGCGGAACTGGATGCGATCATTGGGCCAGTGCTCGACGGCGAGCTGACGACCGCTGACAGCGCCTATGTCCGGGCGCTGGGCGGTGGTGCAAGTGCGGTTGGTGTCTTGCGTGCGCTGCAACGGCGTCTCGACCAAATCGGATCCGTCCACGCTGCCGGCGGAGACGAAAACGCTATGCTGCGCAGCGGAGCGCCGCGTTATGGCCCGCAAGCGGCGCAATTCAAGCGTCAATTGGGGCTGTGGCGCGGTCGACGGCTCGATGCGGCGCGGCAATTGGCCTTCGATGCCGAGCGCGCCGTCAAACGTTCGGCCAGTCCAGCGGATACGCTGGTTGGCGAGCTCCTGCTTCGGCTGGCGCGCGGCGCAGCTAGAATGCGCGCCTGACAGGCCTCAGCGCTCAACAGATCCCAAGCGGCGGCAAACATCGTCGAGCTGCTCAAGGGTCGTGTAACGCACACGCACTTCGCCGCCTTCAGCACCATGCCGAATATCCACATCAAGACCGAGTCGAGCCGAAATATCCGCCTCAAGCGAGCGTGTGTCAGCATCCTTGTCAGGGGCGTCCGCAGAGGGCCGGACTTTCGGCCCTGGCACCGGTCGATCAGCTGCGTTGCGCGCCATACGTTCGGCATCACGAACTGTTAGGCCCTTATCTACAATTAGTTGTGCGAGTTCCGCCGAATTTGGTGCGGAAGCGATTGCACGGGCATGCCCGGCGGAAATCTGACCTTCGGCTAAGTATGTCAGGACACTGGCAGGAAGCGAAAGCAACCGGACCATATTGGCAACATGGCTACGGCTCTTTGAAACAGCCCGCGCGACGTCTTCTTGAGTGTGTCCGTAGCGATCGATCAATTGCCGATAGGCCTGCGCTTCTTCGACCGGGTTGAGATCGGCGCGCTGCACATTCTCGACAATGCCGATCTCAAGCGTTTCCTGATCGGACAGCTCGCGCACGAGCGCCGGCACTTCGTGCAAGCGCGCCCGTTGTGCCGCGCGCCAACGACGCTCGCCAGCAACGATTTCATAGCCTTCCTCAGGCCCTTTGGCTGGCCGGACCAGGATAGGCTGAACAATCCCCTTCTCGGCAACCGAAGCCGCCAATGCTTCCAGCTCGCTCTCTACCATTGCTTTGCGCGGTTGGTCAGGATTTGGGCGGATCAATTCGATCGGCAGCATGCGAACACCATCACGTGTTGCCGGCGCGTCTGCAGCTGCCGGCAGGGTGTCGAAATTCTCGCCCTCTGACTCGCCCAGCAAGGCAGAAAGGCCCCGGCCGAGACGGCGATTCTTGTCCGATGCACTCATGCCAGTTCATCCTGTTTCAACTGATTGCGGCTGCGTTCCTGGCGGACGATTTCCCGAGCCAGGCCGAGATAAGCCTGCGAACCGCTGCAGGCGAGATCATAGAGCAGGACCGGCTTGCCAACCGACGGCGCCTCGGAGACGCGCACATTGCGTGGAATGACGGTCTTGTAGACCGTGTCGCCGAAATGACCGCGCACATCGGCGGCGACTTCGGCCGAGAGATTATTGCGGGAATCATACATGGTCAGGACGATGCCCTGGATCTCCAACTTCGCATTCAGATGTCCGCGGACCCGCTCAACGGTGCGGATTAGTTGGGTCAAGCCCTCGAGCGCAAAGAATTCGCACTGTAGCGGCACCAGAATGGAGTCAGCCGCCGTCATGGCATTGACTGTCAGGACGTTAAGCGAAGGCGGGCAATCGATCAGGATATAATCAAAGCCATCCGAACGACGTGCAAGAGATTGAAAATACTGATCTACGGCCCGTTTCAGACGATACGAACGCCCTTGATCTGTGGCCAGCTCCAGCTCAGCTCCTGACAGGAGGACATCGGAGGGTAAGATCGACAGGCCGGGCACCAAGGTCGGCACAAGCGCCTGCTGCAGCGGCACGCCACCAACCAAAACGTCGAAAGATGTCGTCGTCCGCCGCGCGGGCGGCACACCAAGCCCAGTTGAGGCATTCCCCTGGGGGTCGAGGTCCATGATCAGGACCTTCTGCTTTACTGCGGCCAGTGCGGTACCAAGATTGATGGCGGTCGTTGTCTTTCCGACCCCGCCTTTCTGATTGGCAATGGCGATCACTCGGGGCGCTCGGTGGCGCATTACATCATCGGACACGCTGTACCTCACTGATGCGCAAGATCACACCATCGCCGGTCTGACTGGGTATGACTTCGCAGTCGAATGTCCAGTGTTTGCGGGCCTCGGTCAATTCATCACGGTAGTGCCGACCCTTGAAAAACAGACCGACAACCCCGGTTTTCAACAGCGGGGCAGCGAATCCCAATAATTTATTCAAGGGTGCAAAAGCCCGTGCTGTCACCAGTTGGAAGCTTTCTGACGGGTCCATATCCTCGACCCGAATCGTTCTGGCCTCTGCTGCCAGGTCGAGTTCGTCGATCACGCGGTTGAGAAATGCAGTTTTCTTGGTCACGGAGTCGATCAGTACCACCCGGGCGTCAATCGCACGATCCCGGAAGGCCAAAGCGAGCGCCAAGCCCGGAAAGCCGGCGCCCGCCCCGAGGTCAGCAACGGAGCGAGTGTCGGGTGGCAATAATTCCATCAGCTGCAGGCTATCGAGGGCGTGTCGCTCCCAAAAGTCATCCAGCGTCGAGCGTCCGACCAGATTGGTGTGGGCATTGACCTCGACGAGAAGCTCCCGCCAGCGATCAAAACCGAGCGCTGTTTCACGTGAAACACCGGTGGCCGTCTGAAATTCATCACGCGTCACTCAGCTCGCCTTTTTCTTCTGTCGCTTGACATAGGCCAGAACGGCCGTGAGCGCCCCCGGCGTTACACCCTCGATGCGCGACGCCTGGCCAAGAGTGTCAGGACGAGCGGCCATAAGCTTCTCACGCGCCTCATTGGAAAGCCCGCCGACGGACGTGTAGTCGAGATCTGCGGGGATCCGCACGGCCTCGTCCCGCCTGAATGCCAAGATGTCGGCCTGCTGGCGGTCGAGGTAGCCCGCATAAACGGCATCGATTTCCATCTGCTCCGCGACCGGGCCGTCAAAAACGGATAACTCCGGCCAGATGCGCGTCACGTCGCCCCAATTGATTTCTGGATAGGCTAGCAGATCAGCCACAGTACGCCGGCGACCATCCGCGTTGACCGACAATCCGTGGCGTTGAGCCTCGGGTGGTGTGATGTCCAGCGTCGCGATGCGCTCTCTCGCGCGCTCGAGTTGACCTAGTTTCACGTGAAACATATCTCGGCGCCCGGAAGCGACAGCGCCCAGCTCAATTGCCTTTGGCGTCAGTCGTTGGTCCGCATTATCAGCACGCAGCAGCAAACGATATTCAGCCCGTGACGTGAACATGCGATAGGGTTCGCTGACCCCACGTGTGATCAAATCGTCGATCATCACGCCGATATAGGCCTCTGACCGGCTCAAAATTAAGGGTTCACTCCCGCCTGCGGCCAGTGCGGCATTAAACCCGGCCACCAGGCCTTGAGCGGCGGCCTCTTCATAGCCTGTCGTGCCGTTGATCTGGCCAGCCAGCCACAGGCCGGGCACAGCCCGGACCTGTAGGGTTGCGTCGAGTTCGCGCGGGTCAACATAGTCATATTCGATCGCGTAACCGTACCGCTTGACCTCAACCTGTTCCAGGCCGGGGATCGTGCGCAGAAAGGCGTCCTGGACGGCGTCCGGCATCGAAGTCGAGATACCATTTGGGTAGACGGTGTCGTCATCCAAACCTTCGGGCTCGAGAAATATCTGGTGCTCGGAACGATCCGCGAAGCGTACGACCTTGTCCTCAATCGATGGGCAATATCGTGGGCCACGGCCAGAGATCGAGCCGCTATAAACCGCCGATTGCTCAAGATTTTCCGCGATGATCCGATGCGTCGCCTCGTTTGTGTGCGTGATGGCACAGCTGATCTGAGGCACAGTGATCTTGGCGGTGAGAAACGAAAACGGCACGGGGACGTCGTCAGCAGCCTGTTGGTCGAGACTATCCCATGCAATCGAGGACTTAAGAATGCGGGCCGGCGTGCCGGTCTTGAGCCGCCCCATCCGCAGGCCCAGACCGTAGAGCGTTTCGCCCAACCCAATGGAGGGTTGCTCACCATATCGTCCGGCCGGAATTCGCTCGAGGCCGCGATGGATCACACCGCGCAGAAAGGTCCCGGTCGTCAATACAACACTGGGCGCGCGATAACTCTGACCTGAGGCGTCCAAGACACCAACGCAGCGGCCATCCTCGAGGATCAAATCCTCAACCGGGGCCGCGATGATTTCAAGATTGGTTGTTTCCGCCAGAGCGGCCTGCATGGCTTCGCGATAGAGCTTGCGATCCGATTGTGTCCGCGGTCCTCGGACAGCCGGCCCCTTTGAGCGGTTGAGCAATCTGAACTGAATCCCGGACGCGTCAGCCACGCGCCCCATCAACCCGTCCAGGGCGTCAATCTCGCGGACCAGATGTCCTTTACCCAAGCCGCCGATAGCTGGATTGCACGACATCTCGCCAATCGTTTCCAGCTTGTGCGTTAACAAAAGCGTCTTCGCGCCCAGACGTGCCGATGCCGAAGCGGCGTCACAGCCGGCATGTCCCCCACCGATAATGATGACGTCCCAGGTTTTCATGGTTTCTTGTCCAAACACGGAGGCGAAGTCCGGCGAAGGCCGCTACATAGGGCTGACGACGCTCTGAGTCGAGCGGTGGCGTCCAGTGTTTCACGTGAAACACCGCTGGAGCGCCCTATTTGCCGATGCAAAACTGACTGAAGACGCGGTCGAGGATATCTTCAACATCAACGCGGCCGGTCAGAGATTCGAGCGCCCGGACGGCCAGGCGGGCATCCTCACCGGCCAATTCCGGCGCATCGGCCAGCCGTGTCCGGCAACGCAGTAAGGCAGAATGAGCCGCTTCAACGGCGCGCCGATGCCGCGCCCGGCTCAAGGCCGGCAGTTCACGCGCACCCAGCCGCTCCTGCACAATCGCCTCGATGCGCCGCTCCAGGGCATCAATGCCCTCACCGGTTTTGGCGCTGACCCCAAGTCCGGCACCACCCGTCTTGCCCGAGACCAGATCCAGCTTGTTGAGGACCAGAAGATCGTCATCCAACAAACGACCTTTGAGATCGAGCAGTTCGCTCTGGGAGCGCGCATCAGCGACGCCGATCCGAAGATCGGCGTGCTCGGCCCGGTCCAGCGCCCGGCGGACGCCCTCAGCCTCAATCGCATCTACCGCTTCACGCAGCCCGGCCGTATCGCAGATCACGACCGGAAAGCCAGCCATCGTCACCCTCACTTCAACGATATCGCGCGTTGTCCCGGGAATATCGGTCACAATAGCCGCATCCCGGCCCGCCAGCCGATTGAGCAAACTCGATTTGCCGGCATTGGGCGCGCCGATCAGCGCGATCGAAAACCCAGTGCGGACCCGCTCGCCACGACGGCCGTCGGCCAAATGCAATTCGATGGAGAAGATCAGGCCCGAAATCGGCTCATAAGCCCGATGGGCCAGCGCATCAGGCACATCGGCCTCGTCGGGAAAATCGATCTCGCCCTCAATCGAGGCCAGCACCGAGATCAAGGCCTCGCGCCAGCCCTCATAGAGCTGTTTCAGTGAGCCGGACATCTGCGCCAGCGCCTGCTTGCGCTGACCTTCGGTCTCGGCCTCGATCAGATCCGCGAGGCCTTCGGCTTCCGTCAGATCCAGCTTGTCATTCTCGAAGGCGCGCCGCGTAAACTCGCCCGCCTGGGCCAGGCACCCACCAGCGCTCTCGATTGCCGTGATCGCTCCGTCAATCACCGCGGCGCCGCCATGCAGGTGTAGCTCGACGCAATCCTCGCCGGTAAAGCTGGCGGGAGCCGGAAACCAGAGTACCAGCGCGCGGTCGAACACATCGCCGGTCGCGGTGTGGAGACTGCGCAAACTGGCTTGGCGCGGCACGGGGTAAGGCTCCGTCAGCAGCGCGGCCAGAATATCTCTGGCGCTTGGTCCAGAAAGCCGCACCACCGCAATTCCCGACCGCCCTGGTGGCGTCGACAAGGCATATATAGTTGTTTTCACTTGCTTATTTCTTGGTTCCTGGTGTGGGCGTCACCGCAGCCTGACGCATCAAGTTCATGAAGGTGTCAGTCATTTGCCCGCCATAGGCGCTCCATTGCCGCATTAGGGCATCGGGCTCAAGCGATTCCATATTCGCATCCATGCGCCGGACCATCTCGCTGGTGAGGTGTTCATTGAGCGCTGTAACGTCCGGCAGACCCAGAAAAGCCCGCGCCTCAGCTGGCAAGCAGTCGATTTCGATATTGACCTTCATAACCATCTCCCGAAGTGTTGCGATGAGACTATCGCACAGAATTGGAGCGGACCATGAGCGGTCAAGACATTGAGATCGAATCTCCAGACGGAAACTTCTCGGCTTATCTCTCAACTCCGAAATCTGGCCAAGGGCCAGGCGTCCTCGTCCTGCAAGAGATTTTCGGCGTCAATCCGGCGATGCGATCACTCTGCGACTGGTTGGCCGGCGCCGGCTTCACCGCGCTTTGCCCCGACTTGTTCTGGCGCATTGAACCCGGGATCAAGCTGGATAGCGAAAGCGATGCCGGTCTCAAGCGCGCCTTCGAGCTGTTCGGTATCTTCAACCACGACACCGGCCTGTTGGATATCCAGACCAGCTTGGCCAAACTGCGCACGCTCGACGCCTGCACCGGCAAGGCCGGCGCGATCGGCTACTGCCTCGGCGGTCTGCTCGCCTACCGCACCGCCTGCCATACGGACTCTGATGCCAGCGTCGGCTATTATGGGGTCAGCATCCAGGACAGGCTCGATGAAGCCAAAGGCATCCGCCACCCGCTCATGCTCCACATTGCCGGTGCCGACGGCCTCACCCCGCCGGCAGCGCAGGCCAGCCTCTACAAAGGCTTGGCTGCGAACCCGCTGGTCACGCTGCACGACTATCCCGGCCAGGAACATGCCTTTGCGCGGCCAAATGGGGGGCATTACGACGCCGAAAGCGCCACCATCGCCAATCGCCGCACCTTGGAATTCCTGCATCTGCACCTGGATTGACGTTATCTGCCGAAACCGTGTGGCTTAATCGCTGGCAATAACCCAACTTGGCCGCGCTGTAAGCCGGGCGAAATAACTCTTGAGATTCTCGGGTGCGTCGGAAAACTGCCGGATCAGCTTCAAGAGAAAGAACATATACCCCATCGAGATATCGGCGGCCGTGAAGCGGTCACCAGCGATGAATTCACGGTCGCCCAGCCCGTGAGTCGAGGCAAAATCCAGCAGCTTGTCAGTCTCATAGCGCGCCCATTTCGCCAGATTTGGATCGCGCTTGTCCTCGGGCAGCAATTGGGTATGCGCCAAGAGCAGGGATACCGGCATGATCATGCCGCTTTCGCCGAAATGCAGCCAATGCAGGAAGCGGCCATAATCCGCTTCGTCAGGCGCGACGTCCAGCGGGCTCGGGCCGTAGCGGCCGAGCAGATACTGCATGATCGCGATCGAATCGAGGATGATCTCATCGCCATCCTTCAAGGCCGGGACCTTCCGGAGCGGGTGGATCAGCGCATAACTCTCATCCCCGGCCGGCCGCGTCGCAAATTGCACTGTGTGCAACTCATAGGGCAGCCCCATTTCCTCCAGCAACCAACGCACCCTGATCGAGCGGGTGCGCGGCGCATGGTAGAGCGTCAGATCAGGCGTGTGGCTCATGGGGCTTCCTCCGGAAATTATTACCCAATCCAAGCGCCAATTTCACGCCAAGCAAAGCGATCTCTGCTGCATCGCCACCAAACACGCCGTTCTGCGCGGGCCGAAGCCGACGGGCATCGCTGAACATCAGCCAGGTACAGACACAAAAAAGCCCGCCGAACCAAAGGTTTGACGGGCTTTTTGTCAGTCTATGACAGGATCAGGTATTCATCGAATCGAAGAACTCGTCATTGGTCTTGGTCTGACGCAATTTCTCGAGCAGGAACTCGATCGCATCCTGGGCACCCATCGGATTAAGGATCCGGCGCAGGACATACATCTTCTGCAATTGCGATTTGTCGACCAGAAGTTCCTCTTTCCGGGTACCGGATTTGAGAATGTCGATCGCCGGGAAGACGCGCTTGTCGGCAACCTTGCGGTCGAGCACGATTTCCGAATTGCCCGTACCCTTGAACTCTTCGAAGATCACTTCGTCCATCCGGCTACCGGTATCGATCAGCGCCGTCGCAATGATAGTCAACGAACCGCCATGCTCGATATTCCGCGCCGCACCGAAGAAACGTTTCGGCCGTTGCAACGCATTGGCGTCCACGCCACCCGTCAGCACCTTGCCAGAGCTCGGAACGACCGTGTTGTAGGCCCGGCCAAGGCGGGTGATGGAATCGAGCAGGATAACGACGTCACGGCCATGTTCGACCAGGCGCTTGGCTTTCTCGATTACCATCTCGGCGACCTGGACGTGCCGCGTCGCCGGTTCGTCGAAAGTTGAGGAGATAACCTCACCCTTCACCGTGCGCTGCATGTCGGTCACTTCTTCCGGCCGCTCATCGATCAGCAGAACCATCAGATAGCAATCGGGGTGGTTGGTCTCGATCGCATTGGCAATGTTTTGCAGCAGGACGGTCTTACCAGTCCGCGGCGGCGCGACGATCAGGCCACGCTGGCCTTTGCCGAGCGGCGCCACGATATCGATCACCCGGCCCGAGCGATCCTTGACCGTTGGATCGGGCAATTCGATCACGAAGCGAGATTCGGGATAAAGCGGTGTCAGATTGTCGAAATGTACCTTGTGACGGGCGCTCTCAGGGTCCTGGAAATTGATCGTGCTGATCTTCAGCAGCGCGAAATAGCGCTCACCGTCGCGAGGACTGCGAATTTCGCCTTCGACCGTATCACCTGTTCGCAGACCGAATTTGCGGATCTGGGTTGGCGAAACATAGATATCATCCGGGCCGGCGAGATAATTCGCTTCCGGAGAGCGCAGAAAACCGAAACCGTCCTGTAGCACTTCCATCACGCCGCCGCCGTGAATCTCAACACCGCGTTCGGCGAAAGCCTTCAGGATGGCGAACATCATCGCCTGCTTGCGCAGGGAAGATGCGTTCTCGATTTCAAGCGCTTCCGCGAATTCGAGCAATTCAGTCGGTTTCTTGAGTTTGAGGTCTTGCAGCGTCATGCGCTCAAGGCCTTCAAGCAAGGCTGGCGTGGTTGTTTCGTCGGTCATGATCAATCTGTTTTTTCAGGCAGGGGAACCGATTCCCGGACGGGAACAGGCTGGAACAAGCAATTCGGGTGCCAAAAGACGCTCATGGGCCCGGAAAGTCAGGATTGGGCAAGTGCGTTGTCGAATACGCGGACTTGACCGGAGAAGAGAGGATCCACGTGTGGATTCGTCGAAGGCTTGCCACGCTGACACGGCATCGTCAAGTTCCACGTAGCTACAGGGCCCTAGTGCAAGGCAACGACTGCAATGATGACAATCAAAATTGCCAAAACGAAGGGCAATTCGTTCAAAATACGGTAGCGCCGATCCGACCATTCATTGGTGCCAGCCTGAAAGCGCTTGTAGCGCAGCGCCAGGACGTGATGCAGCCCGCTCATGATCGACACGAGCGCAAACTTCCCAAACCAGGCAAAGCTCAAAAATACCGACCAGCCGCCGGCGCGCTCGGCATTCGACCAGATCAACAACAGGCCAAAAACCCAGGTCGCGATCATCGCCGGATTCATGATGATCTTCAGTAATCGTTGTTCTTGCAGCTTCAGCGTCTCATCAAGCTCACCACCGGGGATCGCACCGCAATGATAGACAAACAAACGCGGCAAATAGAGCAATCCGGCCATCCAGGCGATGACGGACAGAATGTGCAGGGCGCGTAGCCAATCATAAGCGGCGAGAATCATAGTGGTTCAAACCTCATTCAATGCGCAGGGGCAAGTCGTACAGGCCTGCGGACAAATACGTTCTCCGCCTGCGGCGGCAAGTCCGGACGGCCTTGCCAATGCCGCCAACACGATATCGGCGAGCGCAGCAATAAAATCCGGCGTCGTTCCCAGCGCCGGAACACGGGTATAACTGTTTACCCCACTAGACCGGGCCAGTTCCGCATAGTCTTCGTCCAGCTCGACCAAGGTCTCAATATGCTCCGATACAAAGGCGATCGGGCTCAACAGAATAGCCTTCCCGTCAGCGCCGGCTCGACAGACGGCCTCATCGGTCGCTGGGCCGATCCATTTGAGCGGCCCAACCCGGCTTTGATAGCAAATCTGCCAGTCGGGCAGTTCGGGCAACAGAGCCGCAACGGCATGAGCGGTCTGTTCGATCTGAAATTGATAAGGGTCACCAGCAAGAATGACCTTTTCGGGCAATCCGTGGGCCGAAAACAATAATCGGGTGTTGTCCGGCCGCCCGGCCTCGATCCAGCTGGTCCGGATCAATTCAGCATGGGCCCGGATAAAGCCTGGCTCGAGCGGATAGCAGCACACTGCGTGCGTTTCCAGGCCCGACGCCTTGCGCCAAGCCTTCAGCGACGAGCCCGTCGTGGTGGTTGAAAAGTGCGGGTAGAGCGGCAGCAAAACCGTCCGGTCAGGGCCCCAATCGGCAACGTCCTGGGCAACATCTTCGACGAAAGGGTGCCAGTAGCGCATCGCCGGCCAGATCCGGATCTCCTGCCCAGGCAGACGATCCGACAAGAGCGGCATCAAAGCATCGACCTGTTTCAAAGTCTCTGGCACCAGCGGTGACCCACCGCCCATCTTCGCATAATTCTGTCGAGCGGACTTTCCCCTTAATGTGGAAATCAGCCAAGCGAGTGCTTCACGGACAGGGCCGGGCGCACCAATGATGGCGGGGTCTCTAAACAGATTACGCAAAAACGGTTGTACATCATCGGGGCCATCGGGACCGCCAAGATTGAACAGAATAATTGCCAGCTTTCCCTCGGTCCTATCCATTTGCGGCTCCGTAATCAGCTCGAGCGCCTGATACGCGCCAGCAATTGCTCGACATGAGCGATTGGCACATCGGGTGTGATGCCGTGACCGAGATTGAAGATGTGCGGCCGGCCCGACCAAGTCTCAAGCAATCGATCAATCTCAGCGTCGAGCAAGGCCCCACCAGCTCGCAAGACCGACGGATCGAGATGGCCCTGAACCGGCAAAGTTTCGGGCAAGGCGGCGCGTGCCCATTCAGGTTGAACAGCTGTATCCAAAGCAAGTCCGGTAATTCCGGTTTCACAAGCATATCGAGGGTAGAGTGTGCCCGCACCGCGCGGAAAACCAATGATCGGGACCGTAACGCCAGCCGCGCGAATCTGATCAACGATCCGCCGCGTCGGCCGGATGATCACGCGTTCAAACAAGGGTTCCGGCAAACCTTCGGCCCAGCTGTCGAACAGTTTCAGCACTTCTGCCCCTGCCTGGGCCTGCATGATGAGATATTCGGCCGTCGCATCAGCGATCCGGTCCAGCATGCCATCAAACGCAACCGGGTCTCGCCAAGCTGCGACACGTGTTGCGTAACGATCCTTGGATCCGCCACCCTCAACCATATAAGTCGCAACCGTCCAAGGCGAACCAGCAAAGCCGATCAGCGTGGTCTCAGCGGGTAATTGCGGCTTGACCAGGCGCAGGGTCTCGGCGATTGGCGCCAACACCTCGGCTACGCGACCCTGCGTCAGGCTTTCATAATCTGTCGGGTTGAAAGGCTCGAGTTTTGGTCCTTCACCGGTGACGAACCAGACCTTGCGGCCCAGGGCGATAGGGATGAGTAAAATGTCCGCAAAGATAATCGCGGCATCAAAACCGAAGCGCCGGATCGGCTGCATCGTGACTTCGGCGGCGAGATCCGGAGAGAAGCAGAACTCGATGAAATTGGCAGCTTTTGCGCGGACTTGACGATATTCTGGCAAATAGCGACCAGCCTGTCGCATTAGCCATACCGGTGGCGGCGAACGCGTTTCTCCGTTCAAAACGGCGAGGATTGGTTTGGCAGGTTTTGACATCATGACGTTTGATTAGTCTGCTCTGTCGGATCATTCAATGCGGCCCTTTCACCCATATAGATATATGAATTTTTAGAGTCGTAATTGTTGGCACGTGGAAATCGGGGAGGGATAGGTTTATCCGGTCATACCGGAAAACGTCTTCCCCAGAATCCGAAAAGCCCAATCGAACCAGTATTTGCGCGAAGAAGGCAATTAGTCTCAAATTTATCAATCGTATAATCGAGCATCTTATGTTAAAAACCGTCTGAATTACTGTGCAAAACCGCTTATATCTGAACGGTTATTCGTCGGTTTTGAACAGGCAGCCAATTGTGGATAGAGATGTGGGTAGTACCGGGTCATACTTCGGGAAACCCACAGGTCAGCGATTTGAAACCATCCCTTGGGGAAAATCGCCACACTTGTTAACAATTCGTAAACGTCTTTAGGGCCCCCATCACCATGTCTTTCACCTCCAGGCCGCCTTTGAGCACCTGTTTTCATATTCACATGGTCTCCGATTCGACCGGTGAAACGCTGATGGAAGTCATGCGCGCCTCGGTCGCTCAGTTCGAGCACACCAACCCTCTGGAACATCTGTATGCGCTGGTCCGCTCCCCGCGGCAGCTCGATCGGGTTCTCGAAGAAATTGAAGGTTATCCGGGTGTTGTCATGTACACGATCGTCAATGCCGATTTGCGCCGGGATTTGGAAACACGTTGTGCCGATCTCGGCGTCCCAGCGATTGCCATTCTCGATCCGATGCTTGCGACCTTGAGCACCTATCTCGGCCGGGCCATGGCTAGCAGGGCAGGGGCGCAACGGGCTTTGGACGCAGATTATTACCATCGCATGGACGCCTTGAACTTTGCGATGGCACATGATGATGGCCAGGGCGATAATTTCGAGAATGCGGACATTATTCTGCTCGGCGTTAGCCGGACCTCAAAGACACCGACGAGTATCTATCTGGCGCATCGTGGCTATCGGGCCGCCAATATTCCACTTGTCAGAGGTGTGCCGACACCGGACTTTCTGTTCAGCCTGCGAAATCCTTTGATTGTTGGTCTGACCGCTTCACCGGAACGCATTGTGCAAATTCGCCGAAATCGGCTTTTGACTCTCAATGAAGATCGCTCGACCGATTATATCGACGATTTTGCCGTCCGTGACGAAATCGTTGAGGCTAAACGTCTTTTCGCGAAGCATGGCTGGGCCAATATCGATGTCACCCGGCGCTCGGTTGAGGAAACCGCCGCCAAAATCATCAATATGCTCAATGAAAAGCGTGGCCGGAAATGACGGCGCGGCTCATCCTCGCCTCAGGCAGCCACATCCGCCAGCAGATCTTGCGCGATGCCGGCATCGCATTCGAAATTATCAAATCCGATGTCGACGAAGATGAATTGAAACAAGCTCATCGCGAGCTGAAGCCAGCCGCCATGGCCGTTCTGTTGGCAAACGCCAAGGCCAACCAGGTCTCAAGCGCCCATCCGGAAGATTTCGTGCTCGGCGCCGATCAGACGATGGAACTCGACGGTGAGCTGCTCGACAAGCTGCCGCAGCGCGAATTGGCGCGGGCCCGGCTGACGGCGATGCGCGGCACGTCACACCAGCTTCATTCCGGTTTGGCTTTGGTGTGCGCCAATAAGACGGTCTGGGAGCATCAACAAAGCTCCACGCTCTGGGTCAGGCCCTTTTCAGACGCTTTTCTCGACATTTACCTCGCCACCGCCGGCGAAGAGCTGACGGCCAGTGTTGGCGCCTATGCCTATGAGGGCCTGGGCGCGCAATTGTTTGAGCGTGTTGATGGCGAATTTCATGCCATATTGGGCTTGCCGCTCCTACCTCTGCTCAAGGCGTTGCGAGACCTCCGGGTCATCGCATCATGAGGCCGACCGGCGCCGCGCGCCTGGCCGGCGTGGTCGGCGATCCGATTGGCCACTCGCTCTCGCCCAGCCTGATGTCAGCCTGGATCGACGCGGCTGGCCTTGATGCCGTCTATGCGCCCTTCGCTGTTCGCAAGGATGAAGCCGCTGACTTCTTTCGCACCATGGCGCGAACCCAGCTGGCCGGTCTCAATGTCACCCTGCCGCACAAGCAGACCGCGCTGGCGATCAGCGACCGAGCCAGCGAGGCTGCACAGGCGATTGGTGCTGCCAATCTCCTGACATTCAAGGACGGCCAGATTCACGCCGACAATACTGACGCCACAGGCTTCCTGAATGCCCTGCTTGCTGCCGGCATTGATCCCAAACAGGGGCCTGCACTGGTGCTTGGCGCCGGCGGCGCGGCTCGGGCGATCCTGCATGCTTTGGTGCAAGCCGGTGTGCCGGAGATTCGGCTCAGCAATCGCAGTTTCGCCAATGCTGAGGCCCTGGCGCGAGATCTGGCTCCACCAGCGCGGATCTATCCGTGGGAACAGCGCGACCAGGCGCTGGATCAGATCGCGCTGGTCGTGAATGCGACGGCTTTGGGATTAGCGGGAAACCCGAACCTTCAGCTTGATTGGCGAGCGGCGCCAACCAGCGCTATCGCCTGTGATAGCGTCTACAAGCCGCTCCAAACCGGGTTTTTGCGCGATGCCGACGAGCGGGGCATCAAGACGGTCGATGGCTTGGGCATGTTGATCGGTCAGGCGCGGCCGAGCTTTGAAGCTTTCTTTGGTGCTTCGCCCCCCGAAAGCGTTGATGCGCGGGCCCTGCTTGTCTCGCTATTGGGGTCTGAGCGATGAAAATCATCGGCTTGACCGGTTCGATCGGAATGGGGAAGTCAGCGACCGCTGCCCTGATCGCGGACGCAGGGATTCCGGTCTTCGATTCAGATGCCTGCGTCCATTCGCTATATGCGGCCGGCGGCAAGGCTGTCGCCCCGATAGAGGGCGCCTTTCCTGGCGTCGTTGTCGATGGTGCGGTTGATCGCCAACGCCTGTCGGCCGCTCTGCATGAAGACCCGTCGGGCTTTGCGCGGCTAGAGGCGATCGTTCATCCGCTGGTGTTGGAGGAGCGCGAAGCCTTTCTGCACAAGGCGCGTCAGCGCGGTGCGGACCTGGTTGTGTTTGATATTCCGCTTCTTTACGAGACCGGATCGGATAGCCATGTTGACCATGTTCTGGTCGCCTACGCGCCGGACGAAATTCGCCGCTCACGTGTCATGCAGAGACCCGGCATGACGCAGGACAAGCTGGACGCCATAATCGCGCGGCAACTGGATGATTCGAACAAGCTGGCCCGGGCGGACTATCGGATCGAAACTTCGGGCGGGCTCGACGACGCCAAACGGCAGCTGGATGCGATTTTGAAGTCCGTTCGCGAACGCAGCAAGGATTGAGACAGGCAGATGCGGGAAATCGTTTTCGATACCGAGACGACTGGTCTCTACGCCAATTCAGGCGATAGGGTGACGGAAATCGGCTGTGTCGAAGTGATCGATTTCATCCCGACCGGCCGCACCTGGCACGCCTATGTCAATCCACAGCGCTCTACCCCGAAAGAAGTGATTGCGATCACTGGGCTGACCGACGCTTTCCTCTCCGACAAACCGCTATTTAGCCATGTCGCGGAAGAGTTTATCGATTTCGTCGGCGACGCCGGCCTGGTTGCGCACAATGCCCCCTTTGACCGTGGCTTCATCAATATGGAGCTCGAACGACTGGGGCGGCCTGGCTATGAGGAAGTGCGCTTCAAGGATACGGCCCGGATGGCGCGCGCCAAATTTCCCGGCTCCTATGTCTCGCTCGACGCGCTCTGCAAACGCTTCGACATCTCGTTGGAAAGCCGCGACAAGCACGGTGCGCTGGTCGATGCGCTCCTGCTGGCCGAGGTTTATCTTGAGCTGTCGGGTGGACGCACTCGCGCCCTTGATCTCAGCGGTCAGGGTGTGACGGGTCCGGGTGAGACGGTCTTCCCGCCTCAACAGGCCCGGCCGCAGGCCTTAAGCCAAGCCCAGACAGACTCAGAGCGCGCCGCCCATGCTGCCTTCATTGAGGAGCTGGGCGAAAACGCGCTCTGGAAAAAACTGGCGATTGGTCGCGAGTAAGGCCTAGTTCGACGCTTCAGGCGCGCCATTGCCATTGGTGTCAGCCCCTGGGACAGCGGCGGCCCGCTTGACCATTTGCTGGCGGTAAAGCCCTGCAAAATCGACCGGATCCAGCATCAGCGGCGGGAAGCCACCATCGCGGGTGGCGTCGGCCAGAACGCGGCGGGCGAAGGGGAAGAGCAGGCGCGGACATTCGATCAGCAAGAAGGGCTCACGGTCAGCGTCGGCGACATTGGCCAGCTGGAACAGCCCACCAAAAGACAGTTCGGCGATGAAGACGACGTCATCATTCTCGCGTGTCGCCTTGGCTTCGATATTGAGCATGACCTCAAACGCGCCTTCGCCAACGGTGCGGGCTTGGACGTCGATCGCGAGATCAATCCCGGGGGTCTGGCCATTGCGCAGCGAATCCGGTGCGCCAGGGTTTTCGAACGACAAGTCCTTCACATACTGCGCCAAAATGCGCAGTTGTGGTTGGGCTGGCGGTGTGTTTTCGGTAGGCGTTGCTGGAGCGTCGGTCATGAAAGTCCCCACAAGACGGGCGTCGGCGATATTATGGCCGCTTCAGCGGTCACACGAAACGAGGCGCGCCGGTTACCATGCGGGCCCGGTGGGGGCAAGCATGCTGCGCCTCAGCGATAAGGCTGACGGATTGACAAATTCGGGCTATACCGGAACCAGATTGTCCATCGACCCCCTCTTGCGGCGAAAATCTTATGTTTGAGCTTCTATCCACTCTCATTTTCGCAGGCATCGCGATCTTCATCGCGTTTCGCCTCTATTCGACGCTGGGGCGGCGTGAAGGGCATATGGAAGCGCCGCCGGCATCGGACCCCAAAGCGCGCAGCGTCCTGTCGGATACACCGCAGACGCATTTGCGCCCGGCTTTTGAAGGGCGTGCTGCAGCAGGGCTTGAGGCGATTGCGGCGGCTGATAACCGCTTTGATCCCGACAGCTTCGTGACCGGTGCCAAAGCGGCTTACACCATGATCGTCGAGGCCTTTGCCAAGGGTGATCTGGAGGCTTTGCGGCCCCTGCTCGCCGATAAGGTCTATCAACGTTATGCAGATGCCATCACCGCGCGCAATGAGCGCAAGGAAAGCGTTCGAACCGAGATTGAACGGATCAAATCAGCCGAGATCTCCGAAGCCTCGCATGAGGGCTCCCTGGCCAAGGTCAAGGTGAGCTTTGAGGCTGAAATCGCTACGGAAACGCTCGGCGAATCCGGAGAGCGTGTGGCTGGCGATCTGGGCACGTTGAACACGGTTCGCGAAAATTGGGTGTTCGAGCGGCGCACCGATAATGCCAACCCCAACTGGGTGCTGTCCGGTGTGGCGGCGGTATAGTTCGGCCGCTCTGCTGGTCCTGCTGTCGGTTACAGCCTGTCAGCCAGCGCCCGACCCTGAACCGCCAACGTCAGAACCCCCTGTAGAACAACCACTTCCGACCGGTCTGCGGCTATTGCCGGCTGACTGGGATGCGATGGCCGGCTGGAGCGGTGCCGATCTGCGCCCGGCGCTGGCGGCTTTCCTGCGCTCCTGTGCCCGGCTCAGTAACCGCAATGATAACGAGGCCTTGAGCCCGCGCGCGCCGTGGGCTGGGCAGGTTGGTGATTGGCGGGCGGCGTGTACGGCAGCGTCCATGACCGAACCGTCGGCCGAGGCGGCGCAGGCAACGTTTGAGGCTTTCTTTGCACCGGTGCGGGCGATCGCGCTCGACGAAGAGGGCCAGGAAGCGGGCGAAACCGGCTTGCTGACAGGCTATTACGAGCCCTATGTCGAAGTGCGCCGGGTTGCGGATGCGGAGTTCAGCCAGCCCTTGCGGCGGCGGCCTGGTGATCTGGTTTCAATTGATCTGGGTCTGTTTGAATCCGATCTGGCGGGGCGGCGGCTGGTCGGCCGGGTGAATAACGGGTCCTTGGTCCAGTATTATAACCGCGGCGAGATCGAGGCGGATAATCGCGGCGAGATTTTCGCCTGGGGCCGGCCGATTGACGTGTTTTTCCTGCAGATCCAGGGTTCCGGCCGTCTGGTCGATGCCGAGGGTAACCAGACCCGCGCCGCCTTTTCGGCCCATAATGGTCTGCCCTATCGCTCGATCGGACGTGAGCTGATTGCGCGCGGTGAGCTGGAGCCGCATGCGGCCTCGAAAGCGGGGATTGAATCCTGGCTCAACGCCCATGGCCGCGACGCGACGGCGGAATTGTTCTCGGTCAATCCGCGCTATGTTTTCTTTGAAACACAAGTACTTGATGATCCCTCGCTCGGGCCGCGCGGCTCATCCGGCGTTGCTCTGACGCCAATGGCCTCGATTGCGGTCGACCCGGCCTTTCATGCTTGGGGCGTACCGGTCTGGCTGAGCGCTGATTTGCCCGATATGCCTGCCTGGACAGGGCTGGTGGTGACGCAGGATGGCGGCGGTGCGATCAATGGTCCGCTGCGCGGTGATTTCTTCTGGGGCTGGGGTGATATTGCCGAGCGGCGCGCCGGGACGACGCGGGCCCAGGCGCAATGGACTGTTTTACTTCCGGTTTCCGTCGCCCAGCGCATCGTCGATGCGACACCGCCGGCCTGATCTGATGGCCCGCAAACGATCCCTGCGCCCGGAAGAAAAGGCAATCTGGCGCAAAATCGCCAGCTCGACCAAGCCGATTTCGCCGGACCGGATGGACAGCTTGGACGATCCGGAAGCTGTTGAACTCGCACCGGAAAAACCAGCTCCTGACACCAAGATGTCATTGCGGAATGGTCATTTTCCTACACCCCAGACCACGCCGAAACTCCCCGTCTTGCCGGTTGATCGCGGCAATGAAAAGCGGGTGCGAAAAGGGCGGGTGGAGATCGATGGGCGGCTTGATTTGCATGGTCTGACACAGGATATCGCGCTGAGAACATTGCGCAATTTTTTGGCGATGGCGTATCGCGATGGCTATAAAACCGTGCTGGTGATCACCGGCAAGGGGCTCAAAGCGCGTGAGCGCGAGCGCGAGCCGTGGGAAAACCATGATGAGCCCGGCGTGCTTAAACGCAAACTCCCGGAATGGCTGGGCAATCCGGAATTTCGTCAGTGGGTGTCAGGGTATGCCATCGCGCATTTGCGCCATGGCGGTGGCGGCGCTTTTTACGTCACCATGCGGCGTGTGAAGCCGTAAATCGGCGTGTGACCAAGCCTGTCATTAGGTGGTCGTTAGAGTGTCACAGACCTGCCGCTCATTCACCGCTCAATGTCGATTGGTCTGCCCTTCAGTTACCGCTGTCTCGGAGCCGTGTTGTAGGAGTCACTTCGCGACCCGGAAAATGGTCAGAGAATGAATTTCGACAGATCGACATTCTTCGCCAGATTGCCGACATGTTCGGCGACGTAATCGGCATCGATCACGATGGTTTCGCCATCGCGGTCTGAGGCGGTGAATGAAATCTCCTCGACCAGTTTTTCCATCACCGTCTGCAAACGCCGGGCGCCGATATTCTCCACCGAGGCATTGACCTGGTGCGCCAGACTGGCAAGCGCGTCGATCGCTTCATCGGTGAAGCTCAGCGTCACGCCTTCCGTCCCCATCAGCGCGATATATTGCGTGATCAGGCTGGCTTCCGGCTCGGTGAGGATGCGTTTGAGGTCGGCTTCGCTGAGCGCCTGCAATTCAACGCGAATCGGCAGCCGGCCCTGCAATTCGGGCAGCATGTCGGAGGGTTTGGCGATGTGGAAGGCGCCCGAGGCGATGAAGAGGATATGGTCGGTCTTCATCACGCCGTGCTTGGTGGTGACCGATGTGCCCTCGATCAGCGGCAGCAGGTCGCGCTGCACGCCCTCACGCGAGACATCGGCGCCGCGGGCATCGGAGCGGCCGACAATCTTGTCGATCTCGTCGAGGAAGACGATGCCGTCATTTTCCGCCAGCTTGATCGCTTCGGCGGTGATTGCGGCATCATCGAGCAGCTTGTCGGCTTCCTCGGCCAGTAGCGGCGCATAGGCGTCGGAGACCTTCAGCCGTACGGTTTTCTTCTTTTTTCCGAAGCCCTTGCCGAGAATATCGCCGAGATTGATCACGCCGGCGCCGCCACCGGGCATGCCGGGGATATCCATCATCGGCATGCCGCCGGTATCGGCCAGTTCGATCTCGACATCTTTGTCGTCGAGCTCGCCCGCGCGCAGGCGTTTGCGAAAGCTCTCACGAGTAGCAGGACTGGCTCCCGGACCGACGAGTGCGTCCACCACACGCTCTTCGGCCTGGCTCTCGGCCTGGGCCTTGACCGCTTCGCGGCGGCTGTCGCGCACCAGGGTGATCGCCACCTCCACCAGATCGCGGGCGATCTGATCGACATCGCGGCCGACATAGCCGACTTCGGTAAATTTGGTCGCCTCGACCTTGATGAAGGGCGCCCCGGCCAGCTTGGCCAGACGGCGTGAGATCTCGGTCTTGCCGACGCCCGTGGGCCCGATCATCAGGATATTCTTCGGCATCACTTCTTCGCGCAGGTCCGGCTCGAGCTGACGCCGGCGCCAGCGATTGCGCAGCGCGATCGCGACCGCCTTCTTGGCATCGCCTTGGCCGACAATAAAGCGGTCGAGCTCGGAAACAATTTCACGGGGCGTAAATTCGGTCATGATCGGTTTCGCATTTGGCTTGGCTTCGCCCACCATGTAATCAGGCTGGAGCCGTGAAACCAGTGCTGAAAGGCATTTACCGACATGTCGAGCGATCAACAACGCCCCCGCTTCCACCTGGCCTTCCCCGTCGACAGCCTCGCGGCGGCGCGCGCCTTCTATGGCGGCATCATGGCCTGCCCCGAAGGCCGCTCAAGCGAGAGCTGGGTCGATTTCGATTTCTACGGCCATCAGATCGTCGCCCACCTCGCCCCCGAGGAATGCCAGGCCGTCGCCACCGGCGGTGTCGACGGCAAGGCCGTACCCGTCCGCCATTTCGGCCTGCTGATGGCCTGGGACGACTGGGAAGCCCTGGCGGAGCGCTTCCGGGCGGCCGGGGTGGATTTCATCATCGAGCCCTATGTGCGCTTCAAGGGCGAGCCGGGCGAGCAGGGGACGTTCTTCCTGCGCGATCCGGCGGGGAATGCGCTGGAGTTCAAGTGCTTTCGGGATGAGGGGGGGATTTTTGCGAGGTAGGGGTGGGAGTTTAAATGGGCGCGAAGTGGCTTCTGAGTGGGCTGTTGGCCCCCTCTCTTAGACCTTAGATGCTCTGATCTGGCGAATGCGATCGAACACTCGCGCCATTGGCTCTGTCCAGCCAAGATTGGTCCCAAGCGTGCCCGCCATCAAACGAAAGGCCTCTGCATTGGCGATCAGAAAAGCCCAGGCGGCGTCCACACTGCCAATGCCGGTCGCTATAACGAAAGCGCCGGGCGTGCTGCCCGCGACGATGCTAGCAATAATCGCTGCTCCGCCCACTTGAACAACACCCTTCAGAAGGGTTGTCGCAAGGTGTCCAAGGGTTTTCGAGGCGACCTGCGCTGAGCGTTCGGGCTGTGTGCCGTGGCCAAAGTCCGCGACAACTTCCGCTACCAGCTGGCGTACTTCGTTGGCAAACAGGTTCGGCGACTCTGCGATGGACGCACCGATTTCTTCGATGGCGGTGTGTAATGTTTCGACCTCGACTGTCGGTCGTTGAAAACTAGCAGCCGCATCAGCTATCGCAACCGCCTCAGGTTCGGTCATCATGTAGGCGGCGTGGAGGTGGAGAGTCGACCGCAAGTGCTGTTCGGTATCATATGGCAAAGAGGGAGTGTCGCCTGCCTGGATGCTTCGCTCGGCAGCATGCGATGCGTTTGAGAGGCGCACGCCTCGACCGTAAATCTGCGAGGCAGATGTCACTTCACCGTTCAATGCGTCGTTATAACGTGCAGCGGCTTGCAAGAGTTGAGGGTATGCGTTTGTGCCCGCAAGGCTTGTGAGAAGGTCGCTAAGTGTGCCCTGAAGTTCTTCTAGTAGATCCTGATTGCCTGTTGATCGTCTCAAATCTGGCGGTGGTTTGAGATGAAGGAGGTTATCTTCTCGAAATACAAACGCGGGGTCGGAGTCAGGTTCAGGCAGGCGTCCAACTAGGTCTTCAAGTTCAAGGACAAAGTTAGTAGCCGCGACCTCCGCGTTCGCTGGGGCGGAGAGCTCGTCGTCATCAATGTCGCCACCTCCGTAGTCTTCTTCGGATAGAATGCTGGCCCACTCCGTGATCCCTCCGGCTTCTAACTCAGCTGTTGCCAAGTTGATGACCTCTTCGTCCTCATCTGGAAAATTGTCGGCTAGTTCTGAACGGGCATCGTACGGCCCGCCGAGCACCCACTGGTAGCCGCCTTCGCGGCTTATATACGAGGTGTGCTCGGCGGGATCCTCAAAGTGCTCTCCAAACCATTGAACCATTTCGTCGACACGGTCCTGTCGTTCTTCGGCAGAGATGTCTCGTTCGCGCGCACCTTGGGGTTCGTTCCAAGGGTTGGCATTGAAATCGATCTCAATATCCCTCATCAAAAAATGGGGCTCCACGACAGTTTCTCGGTCGTTCTCTACTCCTGAGGGGTACTCCCAAATCAACCACGCCAGTTCGCCCAGCCCGAGGTGGTGGACGCTTGCTTCATGCCTAAACTCGGGCCCCATCTTCCGGTCTTCGTAGCCTGTCGTCTCAAATAAAATGTCTGCGGCGGGAATTTCATAAACGATGCCAGTTTCAGCGTGGCGGATCAGAGCGGTTCCTGTTGCGACGGCCATCAATTTGTACCCCCTCTTTTCAAATGAGTGGGGTCGAACGCGAATATTGTAGCGCACTGCACCCCCATCAATCCCTTGCCAGCCAGTGGGCCACCGGGGCTCAGCATGGGTTTTGGGGTGGGGTGTGGGCGCTGGTGCGACTCACCCCTCCGCCATTCAATCACAATACACCGCTTCCCCCGGACTTGTTCCGGGGTCTGCCGGGGTTGGTTGAGTTTGCTCGATTTCTGTTGGCAGGCCCCGGAATTCGCTGCGCTCCTCCGGGGGAAGAGATGTGGGGGGGAAGAGAGGTTGGGGAAGAGGTTGGGGAAGAGATTGGGGAAGAGATTGGGGACACAGTATACTGTGTCCCCGGGTCCCTATTCCGCCAGCTTGGCGCTGATGCCGGCGAAACCGGCTTCGTAAATCCCTGCCAGGGCCGCGGCCGCGGCATCGTCCATGCCTTCTGGTGTGGTGTAATGGCTGGACCATGTGACGGTCGAGACGCCGGTTGTGGTCTCGTCGACGCTGATGGTCGCGACATAATCGATCACGGGCAGTGGGCTGGAGATAATGGCGTAGGAATAGGTGTGGGCGTCGTCATCGCGGGTGGTTTCGCGCTCGTTGAAGGTCGCCGAACCGTCGGCGGTGACGATGGTGCGGGTGCCGTCATCGCCGATTGTGCAGCTGCCGACGACCGGATGCCAGTCGGGCAGCGAGCAGAACGGGCCGATCAGGGCCCAGACGGTGTGGGCGTCGGCATTGACTGTGACGCTGCGTGACAGGGTCGGTGCGGCGGTCTCGGCTGTAGCTTCGCTGGCCGGGGCGGCGGCGGGTGCGGCCTCCATTTCGGCGGGTGCGGCAGCGGGCGCTTCGGGAGCGCTGGCGTCAGGTGCGCTGCAGGCGCCCAGCACGAGGGCGGCGCCGAGGCCGAGCAGTGATGTGTTGAGAAGATGAGTCATAGCAGTATCGGCGACCGGAACGGCGCCCCCCCATTTGTGAAATTGAACGAGGGGCGAGGCTAGCATTTTGCTCGCGTGATGGGGGAATATTTTGGGGGGTGGATTGGGGACACAGGGTGGGGACACAGTATACTGTGTCCCCATCGGCCTCGCGCCTACTCCCCCGTCAGCGTTTCAATCGTCAGATTCTCATTGGTGTAGATGCAGATCTCGGCAGCGATTTTCATCGCTTTGCGGACGATGATTTCCGGGTCGGATTCATAGTCGAGCAGGGCGCGGGCGGCCGAGCTGGCGTAATTGCCGCCGGAGCCGACGGCGACGACGCCGTGTTCCGGTTCGAGCACATCGCCGGCGCCGGTGAGGACGAAGGTGGCGCTGGTGTCGGCGACGATCAGCATGGCGTCGAGCTTGCGTAAGTAACGGTCCGTGCGCCAGTCCTTGGCCAGTTCGACGCACGCGCGCGCCAATTGTGAGGGATATTGCTCGAGCTTGGCTTCGAGGCGTTCGAACAGGGCGAAGGCGTCGGCGGTGGAGCCGGCGAAACCGGCGACGACCTTGCCGTCAGCCAGGCGGCGGACTTTCTTGGCATTGCCCTTCATCACCGTCGGCCCGAAGGAGACCTGGCCATCACCGGCGAGAACGACGGTCTTGCCCTTGCGCACGGCAAGGATGGTGGTGCCACGCCATTGCGTTGCGTTGGTCGATGAGGCTTTCATGCTGCTCTCCGTCAAACTGGAGACACAGATGTGGCGGTCGCGGCGGCGGCGATCAAGCCCTCAGCCCATGCGGACTATTGGGAAACGGCGCGCTTGGCTGAACCTTCATGGACGTATTCCACGAAATCGCTGGCCGGCATCGGACGAGCAAACAGGAAGCCCTGAGCCAGGGTGGCGCCTTCGGCCCGCAGCATTTCGAACTGTTCGCGGGTCTCGACGCCTTCGGCGACGGTTTCCAGCTTCAGCGCCTTGGCCATGGCCAAGATGGTCTCGACGACGATGCGGGCATGCGGATCGGTGGTCATGTCGCGCACGAAGCTCTGGTCGATCTTGAACACGTCAAACGGCATCCGCGTCAGATAGGAGAGCGAGGAATGGCCGGTGCCGAAATCATCGATGGCGAAATTGACGCCGCGATCACGCAGGGGCTGGACCTGAACGATAGCGCGTTCGGGGTTTTCCATCGCAATCGATTCGGTCAGCTCAAGCTCGAGCAGGTTTGGCGGCAGATTGGCCAGCTCCAGCGCGTGCAACACGGATTCCGAGAAACCTTCACGCTCGAACTGCATCGCCGAGACATTGACCGCAACAGGGACTTCAATCCCCAGCGTGCGCCAGCGGGCAGCCTCGACACAGGCGGCGCGCAGAACCCAGTCGCCGATCTCGCCGATCAGGCCGCATTCCTCGGCCGCCTCGATAAAGGCGCCAGGTGAGAGCAGGCCGGCGGTTGGGTGCTGCCAGCGTACCAGCGCTTCGGCGCCGGCAACCGAGCCGTCGCGCATGTCGATCTTGGGCTGATAGAAGACGACCAGCTGGTCCTGGTGGACCGCGTCGCGCAGCTCGTTTTCCAGCACCAGACGCTCGAAGGCTGACTGGTTCATCGCCGGTTCGAAGAAGCGGGCCGAGGAGCCACCATCGCGCTTGGCATGAGCCATGGCGAGGTCGGCATGGCGGATCAGGGATTCCGGATCGGAGCCGTCCTGCGGGAAGACGGCGATCCCGATCGAGACGCCGAGGAAGACCTGGTGACCGGAAATTTCAAACGGCAGACGGATCGCATCAACCAGACGGTTGGCGACGCGCGCGGCTTCGGCGGCGTCCTCGATCTCGGGCAGCAAAACGGTGAACTCATCGCCGCCAAGACGGGCAACCAGGCTCGGCTCACATTCCTTGCCGGCGGCCATATCGCAGCCGCGTGCCACTTCTGACAGGCGCCGGGCGACCATTTCGAGCATCCGGTCGCCTTCGCCAATGCCCAGGCTGTCATTGACGCGCTTGAAGCGATCAAGGTCGAGGAAGAGCACGGCGCCGGTGCCGCCATCTTCCAGCGCCTTGCGGGCGACGCGCTCGGCTTCCTTGCGGAAGCGCTCGCGATTGGGCAATTCGGTGACGAGATCGACATAGGCGAGGCGGTGGATGCGCTTCAGATTGCCGTCGAGACGCGCAAACATGCGGTTGAAGGCATTGGCCAGCACTTCCAGCTCGTCGCCGGTATGGACATCAATCCGCATGTCGAGGGTTTTTGAGGAGGCCAAGCGCGCGGCATCGGTCAAGGTCTGCACCGGCTTCAGGGCGCGGCCCACGATCAGGGCGGCCAGCGGCAGGAAGATTCCGAGCGCGAACAGGGCAATCAGGGTCTGACGCTGGATGGCGGCATTGCGCGAGCGGGTCAGCTCGGTGAGTTCCTGGCTGGCATAGACCACACCGACCAAGCGGCGCGATTCGGTATAGACCGGCACAGCGACTTTCAGCGTCGTTGCGGTCAGCGAGGCGCGGCGATCGCCGGCGCCCAAGGCCATGATGGCGAGGTCGGACTGGCTCAAGCGCTCCGGCACCAGACCATCGGGATAGGCGCTGCCGAGCACTTCGCGGCGGTTATTGATGACATAGACTTCGGACAGGTCGAGCGAGGCCAGCATTTCGGTGAGATAGCGCTGGACGAAATCAACATCATTGCCGGCGACGGCGGCGGAGAGCCGGTCGGTGGTGGCTTGCAGGCGGGCGATGGAACTCTCGGCCAGCAGATTGCGGGTCTCGCGCTGGGCCGCGAAATTCTCAAGCGTCATCAACATCAATGTCGTGGCAAAAATCAGCATGCCGGTCAGAAGAGTGAACTTCATCACCAGTGACCGCATTACGCGGGATATCGCCTTACGGATGGGTGCCATGTCTGCCCCTGATCACAACCCTTTCGGGCCGCGCCTACACCAATAAAACTCCGGAGTGACACGCAGTCATCCAGTTCTCATCGAGCAGAATGGGGGCAACCACTTGAATTGTGGTTAAAATGCCGGAGTTTTTTCATTAAGATTTAAATCGAATTTGTCGGCAGCCCTTATTCAAAAGGGATTCCGGCCTGTGTTGCGAGTGATCTCAGGCTGCATTCCGGCCGTGCACCGAAGTGAGAAATGATCTCTGCGGCACAAATCGCGCCCATTCGACCCGATTCCGCCAGGCTGCGGCCCTGGGCCAGGCCGAGCAGAAATCCGGCGGCAAACAGATCGCCCGCGCCTGTCGTGTCTAGCAAATTGGCGATAGGTTCGGCGGAGATTGTGATAGTTTCCTCGCCACGCAACAGGATGGCGCCCTTATCGCCGCGGGTGATCGCGGCAATCGCGACATCGCGACGGCAAAGCTCGACCGCAGCGTCGAAATCCTCGGTTTCGTACAGGGCCGTGATTTCGGCCTCATTGGCGAGCAGGATATCGACATGATTGGCGACCAAGTGACGAAATGCGTTGCGGTGGCGTGCGACGCAAAACGTGTCCGACAGGGTCAACGCCGTTTTGCGCCCGGCCGCGGCTGCCAGTTCGGCGGCGCGGACATAGGCGCGTTTCGCCTCTTCGCGATCAAACAGATAGCCTTCCAGATAGACAATGCTCGAGGCTTTCAGGGCTTCGGCGCCGGCTTCGACATCGTCTTCGGTGACCAAGGCCGCAGCACCGAGAAAGGTCGACATTGAACGACCGGCATCCGGGGTGACGTTGATCAGGCAGCGCGCCGTCGCCGGACCGCCAACCAGGGGGGCAGAGTTGAACTCAACACCAATGGCGCGGATATCATGGCTGAAGATCTCGCCAAGCTGGTCAGCAGCGACCTTGCCGATATAGGCGGCGCGCCCACCGAGTGAAGCGATGCCGGCGACTGTATTGGCGGCCGACCCACCGGAGGCTTCCGTGCCGGGCTGCATCCGCGCATAGAGCGTACTTGCCCGCTCTTCATCGATCAGCGTCATCGCGTCCTTGGCAATGCCCTCGGCAGCGAGAAAGGCGTCGGTGGCTGGCGACAGCACGTCGACAATGGCATTTCCAACGGCAAGGACGTCAAAGCGGGTCGCGGTCATGGGCATATCTCTCGATCGTTAAGGTTAAGCGTGGCGTGGCAGGCGTCGCCCGGATGGCTGGAGCCGGATTAACCCTGACAGCGTCATACAGCAAGACTTGCAGGCATCCATCTTCAGACGGTTTTCGAGGGGGCGCATTTTCAAACGGCAAAACCGCTTCCCACCTTGGCGGAAAATGCTTTAGGGAGCGCCCCATGAAACACGTCGCATTTCTCTCCGCCGCCTGCATGCTCAAGGACAGTCCCGAGGCCCGCAAGGATTATTGGGAATATGATCTGGAGATCTCAGCCCTCGCTCCGGCCTGCCTGGCCGCCGGGATCGAGCTGACGACCTGTATCTGGGACGATCCGGGTTTTGATGCATCTCGCTATGATGGCGCCGTGATCGGCACCTGCTGGGACTATATGCAAAAGCCCGTGGCCTTCGAGGCAGCCCTTGAGGCAATTGCCGCGAAGACGCGCCTGCTCAATCCGTTCGAGATTTTCCGCTGGAACCAGCGCAAGACCTATCTCAAGGATCTCGCCGCGCGCGGCGCGCCGATGATCCCGACCCTGTGGTGTGAGCGCGCCGATGCCGCGACCATCTCCGAAGCTTTCGACGCGCTGGGGAGCGATGATATCGTCGTCAAGCCTGTGCTGGGCGGCGGCGCTTGGCGTCAGGCCCGGATCCGGCGCGGCGAGGCCCTGCCAGAGGCGGAAAATCTGCCAATCGCGCAATGCATGATCCAACCTTTTCTGCCAGCCGTTTCGCAGGAGGGTGAATACGCCTTTCTCTTCTTCGGCCGTGAGTTCTCCCATTGCGCCCGCAAGCTCCCGGCCAAGGGCGATTACCGCGTCCAGTCGGAATTTGGCGGCCGCGAGGAGATCCACATCCCGACCGTCGATGAGCTGGCGCTGGCGAGTTCGGTGCTGAAATGCGTTGAGGGCGATTTGCTCTATGCCCGCGTCGACATGCTGCGCGGCCTCGATGGCCAGCTGGCCCTGATCGAGCTGGAATTGATTGAGCCCTATCTTTATCCCGAACAGGGGCCGGATATAGGCGCGTGTTTTGCGCGGGCATTGAAGGCGATGCTGTAGCGGCTCGCCCGATCGCGCCGCACCGGTGTTCGGACGGGTCGTGATGGGCGGGTTTGCAGATAGAGTGTCTCTGGTGTGCGGGCGCTGCCTATCGGCCCATCAATTGCCGATCGACTGTCTGCGCGACAGGTCCGACATCAACGGGCTTGGAGCCGACGCTGTCGATCCGCACCAAGGTTGATCCGCGCACAAAATAGATTGAATCCACCAACTTGCCGTGACCGACAAAGCCAACATGTCCGGCATCCACCCCCCGCTCAATAGCGGGGATCAGCTTCATCGCCATGCAATGAGACAGGATGTCTACCAAGGCTTCATGGGCAGCCGTGGTTGAGGGCGTTTCCAGGAGTTCGATGGCGACAACGTTGTCCTTGCCGCCATCCAGCTGGAAATAGTCGCGGTGACCGCGGAAGCCGCCGCCGCCTGGCAGCGGGTCACGCCGCAAGAATTCGAGATTGGTCATCGCGCCCCGGTCCAACAGAAACCCGACTCGTGGCGGCACGTCCGCCGCTTTGGCGCGGCTGGCCCAATCAGCAAATCCATGGCGTTCCTTGACGGCTTCGCGAAACGTGTCGTTTTCAATGTCAGCCATGATATCCAACCTCCGTTTCTGTTGTCCGCATGCCTATTGAACCGCCCGTCGTCCCGCAGATGTGCCGGTTGACGGCCCGGTTGGTACGCACTTGCCAATTCCCGCCGCATCATTGGAGCACAGCCGTTCGCGATAGCTTGCCGGCGTGAAGGGCATGGGAATCGGCAATGTTGGGCTGATCGGCTCCGTGGTGAAGACCATTTTGACCGGCAAGGCGGGGGTGTGCGTGATCCCCGTGCCCCAATTCCAGGGATTGGGGCCGCTATCGACCTGCAGACAGGCATCGTAGAGCGGATCAGTATAGCTCGTTGCCCCGGTCCAGGCGACCTCATGATAACTGAAGGCCGGGCCGAAGCCGGGGTAACCGAACGCCGAATGACCGATGGCGATGATCTGGTTGAGACCGAAACCGGACCGCATGCAGGATTCATTGAGATCGCAACCGACCAGGTTGGCGAAAGTCGCAACGATTGTTGCGCAATCGGTGCAATTGATCGTGGCGCCATTCCCGGTGCCGGCGGTGAGGAAGTTGATGAATTGGGTGCCCAGAAAGACCATTTGCGAGATCGAGTAGTCGGCGCGGGTATAGACGGACGCGCCCCGGCTCATGTCATAGGTCAGTCCGAGGTGTTGATTGGTTTGGAGCGTGATCGCAGCGGCGGCCGTGTCAACGGTTTTCGTGCCGGCGGCCCAGCTGCACGCGAAGTCCAGCGCGTCGGTCCAGGGCGCTTGGGTGTCGGCGGGAAAATTGGCCTGTTTCCAAGGCGCTGTCGGCACGTCCAGGACCGTGTAGATGCGATGATGCGTCGTCTGCATCGTGGTCCAGGCACCGCCAGAGACAGGTCGGTATTGCCAGACCCAAGCGGTGTCAGTGCGCGCCACGCCGGCGCTGGCCAGGGTTTGGTGATTGAGCGGCAAGGTGACCCATTCCGGATCGGACACACTGTTTTTGAAATTGATGGTTACAGGGTCGATTGCACCGAGCAGGCCACCACCAGTCGCCTGAATTTGCATTTGCGTCGCGGTTTTGTCGCCGATGACGAAGCGGGCTTTGATCGTGACAGTATTGCCGGCAATCGCTTTGAGCGCGTAGGCCGCCGGCGCTTGCGCGGGGCTGGTTTCCTTGCGAACCCATTCGGGCACGTCGACCTGCTGGGTGTAATTCTTGCGGATATTGAGGGCGCAGGTCGCGGTGTTCGCCGGGCTGTGGTTGAACATGATGCCGGCGATATCGACCTGCGGAAGCGAGTCGCAAGTGCTGGGTTTGCTCAGATATGTGGCGATAAAAATTGCGGCGGTCGCGACGAGCGAGGCGATGAAGTCCGCCGCTGCCGCCCAGGGCAGCAAAAACTTCAGGACCAGTTTGACCAGCATGCGCAATAGCGCCCAGAAGCCGACATTGAGCACCAGCCTGGCAAGCTCCTTGAGCATGCCAGATTGATAGAGAATTCCGCCCATTGTGAAAATCTGGCCGGCCGTCATCAGTGTGCCGAGCGCCAGAATGGATGCAATGCGCGGGTTCAACAGCACCTTGCCCACGATATAGCGCAGGGCGTTATCGGTCAGATTGGCGCGGACGCCGAACATGACGTCGATGACGCCGCCGACAATGATGAAGACGAGCTGGGCGCGCCAAAGCGTGCAATCGTCAAACTCGGCCTTTGGCGCGCGGAAAATGACCCGCGACGTGTCGCCCTTGTGCCAGAGCATGACATGTTCGTTGTTGACGACGTGACGGGTGACGAGAAACGGGAGGTCGAGCGGTGCGTCTCGCATCCGGGATTCTGCCTCATCCCAGGCGGTGCCAATCTTGGCGCGGGCGCTTTCAAGCGCATCTCCGCTAAGTTGGGCTTTCAGCTCCGCAAGTTCCCGCGCCTTGGCGGTCTTGAGCATGTCGGGGTGGGATTTGAAAAGTGCGGAGAAATCAATCGAAGCGCGTAGCTTGGCGAGCGTGTCTGCGGGCAGTTGCTCGAATTCTGGAATGTCGATCCCGGCGTCGGCGTCCTTGGCTGTTGCCCCGTGAGCCAGCTTCGTGACCTCGGCATCGAGATAGGCGCCATCGGCCAAGCCGATCGGGTGCCCTGAAATCATATTGCGCGCAGGCGGCGACATGAATTCATAAATGGCGGCGAGATTCGCTGCAGCCAGATCAGGCAGGGCGCTCATATATTGGGTGATTTCCGCCGCGCTCAGCGCGCGCGACCAGACATCGACGCGGGAAATATAGCCCTGCAGCGAGGTCGAGGCTGAGGGCCGGCCGTGAGACAGCGCCGCGCCAATCAGGAGATTGCTGTCAATTTGCATCGTCGGGATCGGGCCAAAAGCGCCACTTCCAACGGCGACGCCGTTCACATAGATCGTCAGGGAGGTTCCGTCATAGGTCGTCGCGACATTTGCCCACGCTCCCGCGCGAACAGTCTGCGTCGATGCGAGCGTATCGACGGCGTTCTGGTTCGATCCGCGTTGAGACTTGACCTCATAGCCTGAGCCATTGTCAGCCGGCGCCAAATACAGCGCCATTCCGGAATCTGTCTCAAGGTCTGAATTGACGAAAATCGCCTGCGTGCCCAACTCGCCCGGATTGAGATAGACCCAGGCCTGGATCGTGTAGGGATCGACCTGCAATCCGCCCGGATTGACCCGTTCGTCGCGGATTGGCTGGGCATAGGCGGTGCCGCCGAAACTGACCGCCGGCGTTTTGGCAGCCATGGTGGCGCCGTCCTTAAGGCTGATCGGGTATCCGTGCGGGCCTTTGTCCAGAGGCGGGCTCTGGGTAAAATCGAACCAGGCGGCGATGGTGGCCGGATCGGGCTCGCCATACATATTGGCCATCACCTGATCGGGTGTCAGTGGGGTGTTGTAGACCCGCACACAGCGCGCCGCGCCCTGCAGGGTGTGGCCGATCTGGAACGGATTGGCACTGGTTTGCCCGGTCCCCGATATCGCCTGAAAGACATTGAATTCGCCGTCGATGAAGAGCCTGACCTGGCCGCCGCTATAGGTCACGCACACATAACGCCATTCATCTTCCGAGAGGGCGTTCTTGGAAATGTCCGAATAGACGGCCGGGTAGCCGTCGATCGCGACATGGAGTGCCTGACCGGTCAAACCAAAATCGAAAACGCCATCCTTGCAGAAGATTGATGCATTGGCGCACAAGCCGCCCAGCTTGATCCAGGCATCAACCGAGAAGGGCTGGCTGCCGTCCATGGCCATCGGCATCTGGTCCGACGTCTGCGCATTGGCGAAAGCCGATAATTGCAGCTGGATATATTGGGCAGGATTGAGGGGGGTGGGCATGACCAGGTCTCCCTTGAACGCCTGCGCGGCGTCTGATTGACGGGTTGAACAAATACGCGGTCAGGCGAGGAATACGGTACCGGTGTCGCCCAGGCGCACCAGAACGCCATCCTCCGGCATGCCCTCGATATCCTTCGGTCCGACGTCGAAACTGTCCCAGGATTCGCCATATTGATGCGCGGCATGGCGGCTGTCCTGGCCGTAATAGAGCGTGGTCTTCAGCGTTGCGCCGGCCGGCCAGGTATTCGTTCCGCTGGGCAGCGATCCCCAGGTTGTCACCGTTCCGTTGAAATTTGCCGGGACAATGCCGGAACCGGTTATCACCGTCGTGTTGGATGTATTGCCGCTGGCCGTCATGTTGGCTGGTGCGCACTGGACGCCGAATGTTGTGCCCGCCGGAAGGTTTCCCAGTACCTCAACCTTCGCCAGGACCGGAACGGTCGACGAGTTCGGATTGGTCAGATTGTCGAGCCGGCTGAATTGGCGATTGGGGTAGCTTTGCAGATAGGTGAGGTTGCGACCGCACACATTCTGGTTCTGGCGAACCCACAGGATGTAATCACCATAGGAGGCAAAACTGTCGGGGATGGTGGGCACCACGGTCGGGCTTGCGACGGCAATCAGGCAGAAGAGATGGTTGGCGAGGCCGCTCAACAGGAAGGCGTCGGGACCGACGCCGACGGCATTTGCCGGCACGGGTGCCATGGCGACATAGGGGTTGCCGGTTCGGGTCGAGAGCGGATTGCCCTTCCAGATGCTGGGCGTCATGAAGAGCGAGCTGCTCGCGCGGTAGGCGTGAACATACCAGCCGGTCATGGTCGTGGGCGCGAGATTTTTCGTTCGCGTGTAGATCAGATTGGTTTGACTGCCGAGCTCAACCGGCTGGTTCGGATCCGATGCGTAATTCTGCGTGAAATAAGTTTGTGGGTCGGCGACCTGAGCGTGGCAGATGATGTCGGGCGAATAATACGGATATCCCGGAGATGGAATAGTGCCGGTATCGTTCAGCGAGTCACGCATCAACAAACCGTCAAAGCCAGCCATGGAATTTTCTCCCCGATCCAAACTCAGGAGAAGGATACACCTTTGGGGTGTGTTTGCCAGTGAATCTATTTAAGGGCATATTTTCTGAGGAATTTCTGAGAGATCATGGGTCAGGCACGGCTCAGATCCCGCGCTTTCTGCACCCGTGTAGCCGATGGTGAGGGTGGAGGGCGGTGCCCACGTTCGGGGAGTGCGCTCAATCCCGCCCGCCTATTTCGGCGCCGGTGTCTTGTCCTTGAAGCGGCAGAGATCTTCGATCGGGCAACGCCAGCATTCCGGCTTTCTCGCTTTGCAGACATAGCGTCCGTGCAGGATCAGCCAGTGGTGAGCGCCCTTCATGAATTGCGCCGGCACGATCTTCATCAGGCGGGCTTCGACTTCTTCTGGGGTTTTTCCGGGAGCCAGTCCGGTTCTGTTGCCGACGCGGAAGATATGGGTGTCCACCGCGATGGTCTCTTCGCCGAAGGCTTCGTTGAGCACGACATTGGCGGTCTTGCGTCCGACCCCGGCCAGCGCTTCCAGTGAGGCGCGATCATGCGGCACCTCGCCGCCATGGCGCTCGACCAATTGCTGCGACATCAGGATCGCATTCTTGGCCTTGTTGCGGAACAGGCCGATGGTCTTGATCCGGTCGCGGACATGGTCCTCGCCCAGCGCCAATATCTTCTCGGGCGTGTCGGCCTCTTGGAACAAGAGCCTGGTCGCCTTGTTGACCCCGACATCGGTCGCCTGCGCCGACAGCGCGACGGCGAGCAGCAGGGTGAAAGGGTTCACATAATCGAGCTCGGTCTTCGGGTCGGGACGGTCCTGCGCCAGCCGGGCGAAGAGATCGAGCGCCTGTTCGCGGGTCAGGCCACGAGGGCTGCGTTTGACCGGTTTTTTGGCGCGTGTCGTGGTTGGGGTCTTGCTCATGCGCCTTGTTAGCCCACGCGCCGGGGTGGCGTCATGCCGTTTCTTGCGTGCGGGCGCGTTCGTCATCCCCGCCTCACAATTGGCAGTGCTGAAAACCTTTCTCGATGAGGTCAAGCAATGGACATGGGTTTGATCTCTCCACGATTGGCGAAATCAAAATTTACGCTTGCCACCTCTGGCTGCGCCTGACAGCCTCACACGACAAATCAATCAGGGTAAGGGAGTGAGATGGCGATGATCCGTGCGGCACTAGCAACAGGGCTATGGATAGTGATGGGCTTGCCGGCGGAGGCCGAAGCCGGCGAACCCGATAGCGCTGCGGCGACGATCGACGCTGGCTGGACCGAGCTCGCCCCCGCTGGCCGGTATGCCGATGCCTTGGCATCCCGGTACACGCCAGAAGGTCTGCCGGCAGAGTATGCAGAGGCCTATTTACGCAATGGCGAAGTGCAATTGCTCAACTTCACGGGACGGTATCTGGAGGCGCACAGTCGGTCTGCGTCTGCGGCTTATATGTCCGAAACGCCGATCGATTTTACGGATCCGGATGCCGTCATCGATCTGGAGACGGTGAATACGGCAGTGCCCGAGGCAGCGATCAACGCCATCCGGGAGCTCGCCCGGGACCGGCAGATTGTCATCCTCAATGAGGCTCACCAGATGGGCCGTCATCGCGCCTTTGCCATAGAGCTGGTCCGTGCGCTGCGCGAGGACGGGTTCACCTATTTTGGTGCCGAGGCCTTCTCTCCAACCGCCGAGGCGGCATGGCAAGCTCGTGCTGTGCCGCGCCGGGAAACAGGCTTCTATTTCAGTGACCCGCTATTTGGGGAATTGCTGCGGACGGTCGATACGGCCGGTTATCATTGGTTCGACTACGAGGCCCGAGCCGATCAGGAACAGGATTGTTCGCCTGATCCGTGTTCGGCCGCCGAGCGGGTCGCCTCGCGCGAGCGCGCCCAAGCCGGCAATATTGTCGAGGCCGTGCTGGCCGAGCATCCCGATGCCAGGCTGGTGCTTTATGTTGGCTACAGCCATCTGGATGAAACCCCTGGTCTTGACGAGGCGGGGCGGCCGCTTGGCTGGATGGCCGCCGAGCTGACGCGATTGACGGGTATTGACCCGCTCACCATCGACCAGGTCAGTGGATCGGGTATGGGCAACGCGCAAATCGGGACGCTGGCGCGGGCGCTTCGTGACCGGCACACCCTGACCGAGCCGAGCGTCTTTCGCCGGGAAGACGGAAGCTTGATGCCGCCGCCAGCCTCGAGATGGCTGGCTGACCTGATGGTCGTCTTCCCGCGATATACGCCTGTGCAGGGCCGCGCGCCCTGGTTGTTCGACCGGCTGCACCGACTGCCTGTCCCGATCGAGCTCGACGCCGATCCAGCCCGACCCATGGTTGTGCAGGCGTTTCGCGCGCCGCACGAGGCCGGAGATCGGCCCTTCGATCAGCTTGCGATCCTGCCGGACGAAACCGATTTTCCTGTCACATTGGCGCTCGATGACGGCAGCTATGACCTCGTGCTGCAGATTGCCGGCGATCCGGATCTTGAGTTCGGCCATGTCGATGTCAGCGACGGCGAGGCGCAGGTTTCATACGCCCAACCGCCACGATAACCCGGCCGCCAATGATCAGCGCGCTGTCGAGACCAGCAGCCAAAGCGCCACCGCGACCAGCAGTAGCGAGAGTGCGCGCTGGACGATGAGGCGGCGCGGGCGGTTATCCAACAGCAGGCGGGCGCTGCCGGCGAGGGCGATAATGGCGAGGTGGATGAGGGTCGCGATCAAGACCGAGATTGCGGCCAGCATCACCGCCTGCTGTGCGACCGGTCCGGCCGGGTCGATGAATTCCGGGAAGACGGCGATGTAGAATAATGCCGCCTTGGGGTTGAGGATATTGATCACGAAGCCGCGCAGGAAATAGCGGCGCAGACCCTGTGAGGCCTCCACTGGTGCGGTCTCACCGGCCTCGCGCCAGCCCTCCCAGGCGAGATAGAACAGGAAGCTCACCCCGCCCCAGCGCAGCAGGCCATAGAGCATGTCCGAGCGCTCGATCACGGCACCAAGGCCGAGCGCAGCGGCCAGTCCGACCAGGCCCAGACCCAGTGCAATTCCAGCCACAGCAGCGAGGCCAGCCCGGCGACCCTCGTTCACGCTGAGAACGGCGAGCCAGGCCATATTGGGGCCCGGCGTCAACTCGATCACCAGCACGGTGAAAGCAAAGGTTAGAAGGGAGGCGAGTTCGATCATGTCCCTTGACTACGCAAATGGAGCGGAACCGTCACTGGTCGCGGCAGGTCTGGCTGGAGGATTTGGCGTGTCACCAAGGAATTTTCTATAGGTATGAAGCCTAAAATCGATTGGAATAATGGTTTGCGATCCGGCATGGTGAGGTCATCGCATTGGAGCGCACGGCTTGCTTCAATCATCACGAAACTTGATCGGAGAGCATTATGGACGGCGAAAGCAAGTGCCCGGTATTGGCAGCGTCACAGCGGCACACAGCGGCCGGTGCGCCTTCAAACGCCAAATGGTGGCCCGAACAGCTGAATCTGCGCATTCTCCACCAACAGTCCAGCCGCTCCAACCCTTTGGGCGCGGACTTTGATTATGCCGAGGCGTTCAAAAGCCTCGATCTCAAGGCCCTGAAACAGGACCTCTATGCCCTGATGACGGATTCGCAGGAATGGTGGCCGGCCGATTACGGTCATTATGGCCCGCTCTTCATCCGCATGGCCTGGCACAGCGCCGGCACTTATCGCGTCGGCGATGGCCGCGGCGGCGCGGGCAGCGGCTCGCAACGCTTTGCCCCGCTCAATAGCTGGCCCGACAACGTCAATCTCGACAAGGCGCGCCGCTTGCTCTGGCCAGTAAAGCAGAAATACGGCAACAGGATTTCCTGGGCTGATCTGATGGTGCTGGCTGGCAATTGCGCTCTGGAATCAATGGGCTTCAAGACCTTTGGCTTTGCCGGTGGTCGCGTCGATGTTTGGGAGCCGGAAGAGGATATCTATTGGGGCGGCGAGAGCGAATGGCTCGGCGATGAGCGCTATAGCGGCGATCATGATCTGGATAACCCGCTCGCGGCGGTGCAGATGGGCCTGATCTACGTCAATCCGGAAGGCCCAAACGGAAAACCCGATCCGGTCGCCTCCGGCATTGATGTCCGTGAAACCTTCGCGCGCATGGCGATGAATGACGAAGAGACCGTGGCGCTGGTCGCTGGGGGTCACACCTTCGGCAAATGCCATGGTGCCGGCGATGCGGGCCTGGTCGGGCCGGAGCCGGAAGCCGGTCCCATCGAGCAGATGGGGTTGGGCTGGAAGAGCCGTTTTGGCAGCGGCATCGCCGGCGATCAGATCGGCAGCGGTATCGAAGGTGCCTGGAAACCCAATCCGACGACATGGGATATGGGCTATCTCAACACGCTGTTCAAATATGAGTGGGAGCTCTCGAAGAGCCCGGCCGGTGCCCATCAATGGCATCCCAAGAATTGTGAGGAGGCCGACATGATCGTCGATGCCTTCGATCCGAAGAAGAAGCATCGCCCGATGATGACGACGGCGGATCTCTCGCTGCGCTTCGACCCGATTTATGAGCCGATCTCCCGGCGCTATCAGAAAGACCCGGCCGCTTTCGCTGACGCTTTCGCCCGTGCCTGGTTCAAGCTGACGCATCGCGATATGGGACCGAAATCGCGTTATCTCGGCGCCGAAGTTCCCGCCGAGGACCTGCTCTGGCAGGACCCGATCCCGCCAGCCAAGGGCAAGCTGATCGACGCCAAGGATATCGCCAAGCTGAAGAGCAAGCTCCTCGCCTCGGGCTTGTCCAATGCCGAGCTGGTGCAGACCGCCTGGGCGTCGGCTGCGACCTTCCGAAGCTCCGACATGCGTGGCGGTGCCAATGGCGCGCGTCTGCGTCTCGCGCCGCAAAGGGACTGGGCGGTCAATCAGCCGGCCCAGCTGGCACGCGTACTCAAGACGCTCGAGGGCATCCAGATAGCGTTCAACGCTTCAGCAAACGACGGCAAACACGTCTCGCTCGCCGATCTGATTGTCCTCGGTGGCTGTGCTGCCATCGAGGCGGCCGCGAAGAAGGGCGGGCATGATGTCACCGTTCCTTTCAATCCGGGCCGCACCGATGCGACACCGGAGCAGACCGATATCGACGGTTTCGAGCCGCTCGAATTGACGGCCGATGGTTTCCGCAATTATCTCGGCAAAGCGCATGATCGCCCCGCCGAGGAAATGCTGGTCGACAAGGCGCAATTGCTGACCCTGTCAGCACCGGAGATGACGGTTCTGGTCGGTGGTCTGCGGGTGCTCGATGCCAATGCCGGCGGTGTCCAGCACGGCGTCTTCACGCAGCGCCCCGGCACGTTGAGCAATGATTTCTTCGTCAATCTGCTCGACATGCACACGACTTGGGCGCCGTCATCCGGGTCTGATGCCGTGCTCGAAGGCCGCGACCGCGCGACCGGCAAGGTCAAGTGGACGGCGACAAGGGTCGATCTCGTTTTCGGCTCCAACTCCCAGCTGAGAGCTCTGGCGGAAGTTTATGCCAGCGCGGGTGCGGAAGCGTCATTTGTGACCGAATTCGTCGCGGCTTGGGCCAAGGTGATGGATCTGGACCGCTATGATCTGACCTGATCAGCACCGACGCTGTCGACAGATGATCCAGAAAGAGAGCGGGCTGCACGGGCCCGCTCTTTTCTTTTGGGCGCCGCGCAGGCTGCGGTGAAACGTCACCTGTTGCGCCCGGGCGGACCGGGCTTAAATTGACCGATGGCAAGCCTTGTCGAATCCTGGCCCGCTCTGGGCGATGGCGGTGAGCCGGCCTTGGGGCCGTTCACGATGGATGCCGAGCTGGCGCCCAATCGCTCTTTGCCCAATCCGGCTTTCAACGTGCTTATGATCACGCTGGGTCTGGTGTCCTTCTTCTCCGGTATCGTCTTCATATCGATGGGGGCTTGGCCGGTGACGCCGTTTTTCGGGCTCGATGCGCTGCTGGTCTGGCTCGCGTTCAAGGCGTCCTATCGCGATGGCCGCCGGCGCGAATATGTCCGGGTCGATGCGCGCGATATCGAAGTGACGCGCCAGCACCCGACCGGACATGTGCGCCGTTACCGTCTGCCGACGGGTTGGGCGATGCTGAAACATCTCAATGCCGGCAAGCATGACGCCCAGGTCGCCATCGGCTCGCACGGGCGCTGGCTGGTGCTCGGCGCCTTTCTCAGCCCGAAGGAGCGCGATGAATTTGCTGCCGCGCTGGGGGCGGCGATCGGGCGGGCGCGCAATTTCACGCCCTTGGCCACCGAGCCTGATCTGCCGCAAGAACCGGGTGGCGAGCTGGCGTAACCGGCCTAAACTCCGCCCCATGACCGCTACGATCTACACCCTCGATGCCGCCGCCCGCGATTTTGATCGCGTTTCGGCTGCCCTCGCCTTTCTCGGCAATCATTGGCAGGACCATCCCGATCTGGATGCCGCCGCGAGCGCCGCTGGCCTGTCGCCGCACCATTTCCAGCGTGTCTTCACGCGCTGGGTCGGGGTCAGTCCGAAGAAATATGTCGGAGCCCTGGCGCATGGCGCGGCCCGCGCGGCGCTTGATGGCGGGGCTTGTGTGCTCGATGCCAGCTTTGAGGCGGGCCTGTCGGGTCCCGGACGCCTGCATGATCTCTTCATTGCCCACGAGGCGGTGACGCCCGGTGAAGCACGGCGACGCGGCGCGGGGCTGGAGTTTGTCTGGGGCGCGGCACCGACGCCGTTTGGCGAGGCGGTGTTCTTGATCGCGCCGCGCGGCCTGTCGGCGCTAGCCTTTGCCGATCCCGATATTGATGAGGGTTTCGCCGATTTGCAGGCGCGCTATCCGGCCGCCAATTATCGCCGCGATGACGATCTGGCGCGGCAATGGGCCGAGCGCGTGTTTGCGGCGGTGCCGGGCGAGCCGATCCCGCTGGCGCTCTATGGCACGCCCTGGCAGCGTCAGGTCTGGCGCGCTTTGCTCTCGATCCCGACCGGGGCGACGACGACCTACAAATCCATCGCCGATGCGGTCGGCTCGGCCAAGGCGTCACGCGCGGTCGGGGCTGCGGTCGGGGCCAACCCGATCTCCTGGTTGATTCCCTGCCATCGCGTGCTGGCCAGCAACGGGCTTTTGACCGGCTACCATTGGGGTGTCGACCGCAAGCGCGCCATGCTCGCCTATGAGGCCGCGAGGGGGTAAAAGGGGGGCATGGTTATGACCCTCTATATCGTTGCCCTGATCATATTCACTATCTCCGCCTCGCTGTTCTCGCGCTGGCTGGCGGCGCGCATCAATCTGACGGCCGATGCCCGCACCGAATATGGCGAGCGCCTGCTGACCAAGCCCGGCACCATCAAGGGTGTCGAGGAGGCGGTGTTTGTGAAGCTCTATGTCGCGGCGCACGAACCGCGCTGGGCGCTGTATATCCCGATCGCCCTATTGTCGGCGGCACTGTCGACGCCGCTGCTGGCGATTGCGCTGACCGCCTTCTGGCCGGTCTTCGTTTCAACGCTCGATGGCGGGCCTTGGTATGATGTCGGCTATTATCCGTGGATGTTCTACATGTTCTTCGGGTTTTGCGGCCTGTGGGCTTTGTGTGCCGCCATTGTCGCCCGCATCCACCATGCCCGGGCACCGGAAGCTTTCCAGCCGGCCCTGGCACGCGCGCGCGGCGAGCCGCTTGACGATGTCGTGATTGTGCGTCCGCGCCCGAAATGGGCCGTCAAGGCGCGCCCCGACCCGGCCCCGGATGCGAAACCCGCAGACAAGCCCGACGACAAGCCCGCCACGGAGCCCAAATAATGGAATTCCTCCACACCATGGTCCGCGTCTCGGACGTTGATGCCAGCCTGCGCTTTTATTGCGACGGGTTGGGCCTCAAGGAAATCAGCCGCTTCGACAGCGAGCCGGGTCGCTTCACCCTGATTTTCCTCGCCACCCCGGCCGATATCGCGCGCGCTGGTTATACTGGCGGCAAAATCCCGACTGGCCTGCCCTGCATCGAGCTGACCCATAACTGGGATCTGGAGAAATATGATGGCGGCCGCAATTTTGGGCATCTCGCCTATCGTGTCGCCGATATCTACGCCACCTGCGCCCATCTCGACGCCATGGGCTATCTGATCTGCCGCCCACCACGCGACGGTCACATGGCCTTCGTCCGCTCCCCCGATCTGATCTCGGTCGAATTGCTGCAAAGCGGCGACAGCCTGCCGCCGCAAGAGCCCTGGGCCTCGATGGAGAATACGGGGAGTTGGTAGGGGTAACAAAATTTGATCTAAGGCCCGGATTCCAAAACGGACTCTGGATCAAAGAGTTAGCCTCGACTAGCTGCTTCCATTTTGAAATCGACGATTTTTCGGCTTGGATCGGTGCCAAAACTCGGTAATGTCGCCCCCAGCGAACGGCGTTCGCTAGCGAAGAAGGGCGGCCACTTTGACCGCCCTTCCCTAGTCCACTATCAGGTCGCGTTGGCTTAGAACTTGAACTGATACTGGTACGGCCAACGGCGTGTGTGCTCGCACACATGCTCGAGGCGGCCGAAGCGAATGCGGGTATATTCCCGCACATGGACGCGCATAGCGTACATAGTCACTCCTCCTCTTCTTCTGCCGGATAGAGCCGGACGACTCCGGAGCACCCTGTGCGCCCGCGCGGATTGGCGCGTCGGATGGCGGAGAGAAGAATCGAATCGACGACTTCACGCAGACATACTGAGTGAGAGTCAGCCCACTGGGGAACCCTTTTATCCAGTATTCCACCGGAAAAGGGTCGGCGCGGAACAAAAACGCAACAATTTTATCTAGTGCGGGGTCCGGGGGCTAACCTAAGCCGCCCGCTGCATGTCCTCAAACCGCTTGCCAACCTCATCTTCGAAGCTTTCGGCGAGGACGGTGACGCGTTCGATTCTGTCAGTGCGGAAGTGGCGGAAATTATTGCGCAGTTCGCACCAGGCTGTCAGCAGCCAGATCCGGCCGAAACAGGTCAGAGCCAGCGGGCGGATGACGCGGGTCGTTGCCTCATCGCTGAGCGAATTATAGCGCACCCGCAATTTGCGGCGATTGCTGATCGCATTGCGCACCGGGCCAAAGGCTTCCGGCCGCACCGTGTCGTCGAGGAAGGCGGCAAACAGCGGCGCCGATTTGAGGCGTTCGCGATGCGTGTCCGGCAGGGCGTGCTCGATCTTCGACAGGGCTTCGGCGGCGGCGGAGGCGAGATCGCGGTCGCCGGTGGCGCGCACGAAGCGGGCGCCCAGGGCCAGGGCGTCGAGTTGCTCATAGCTGAAAGTGATTGGCGGCAGGTCGAAACCAGGCCGCAACACATAGCCGACGCCGGCCTCGCCATCGATCGGGGCACCGGACCCGATCAGATGCGCGATGTCGCGATAGATGGTGCGTTCGGAAACTTCGAACTTATTGCCCATGTCCTGGGCCGTCACGGCGCCGGGCGCCGCCTGGCGCAGGGCCTGGATGATGCGGATTAAACGTTCGGCACGACGCACTGACATCTCCTGACGCCATTCATGTATGGCGGCAAGGTGTCAGGATTTGCGGTTTCGCGCAAGCCAGCTGTTACGGGGGAAAATGCCTCGCAGCCGTCTGGAGCCCTCCTGACGTCAGGCTGTCAGTTGGGGTGCGCTAATGTCCTGCGTGTCGGGACAGAAGGAACCAGAGCCATGACCGTATTCGAAATCGTGACATATAGTGTCAAGGATATCCAAGCCGCAGAAATCGCGCGCGAAAAGGCGCGCTCGGCATTGGCGGCCTATCCCGGCTTCATCGGCTGGACCCGCTACGCGACGGCCGAGGACAACCGGCATTTCGTTGACCAGGTCGAGTGGGACACGCTCGCCGAAGCGAAATCGGCGCAACTTGCCTTCATGACCGACCCGGCCATGGCGGATTTCATTGCGGCCATCGATACCGTGCTGGCGATGTCGCACGTGAAACAGGTAACCTAAACCCTAACGACATCCTGCATCGAATACAGGCCGGCCTCGCGGCCCTTGCCGCCATGGCACATCCAGTGCGCCGCAGCGATGGCGCCGCGGGCGAAGACGTTGCGATCATAGGCGCGGTGCGAAATCGTCAATTCCTCAAGCTCGGCGAGAAAGCGCACGGCGTGTTCGCCGACGACCGAGCCACCACGGCTGACGGCGAAACCGATCTGGCCCGGCTTGCGCGTGCCGGTGACGCCTTCGCGGCTCCAGATCGCTGTGCGGTCGAGGTCGACGCCACGTGCCTTGGCGGCGGCGCGCCCCAGCAGGAGCGCCGTGCCCGAGGGTGCGTCGGTCTTGAGACGGTGATGGGTCTCGGTAATTTCAATGTCCCAGTCCTTGGCCGGCAGGGCCGCGGCCTGTTCGACCAGCGCCTCGATGACGGCGATGCCGAGCGAGAAATTGCCCGTCATCAGGATTGGCACCCGTCGCGAGGCGGTGGCGAGCCGCTCGAGCTGGCCGGGCTTGAAGCCGGTGACGCCGGTGACGAGGCAGCAATGGTGCGGCAGCACCGCCATGCGTTCGGCCACCGAGACCGTCATTGCCGGCAGGCTGGCATCGATCACGATATCACTGTTGGCGACGCTCTCCTCAAACGAGACCGACGCCAGGCAGCCATGCGGCGCCCGGCCCAGCATCTCGCCGATATCCTGTCCGACGCGCGGTGATTCCGCGCGGACGATGGCACCGACCAGCTGCATGCCCGGCGCATCCAGCACCGCTTCGCAAATCGCGCGTCCGAGCCGGCCGGTGGGCCCGAGAATGGTCACTTTGATGGACGGGTTCAAAACACGCCTCCGTAAATCAGGCCGTCGGCAAATTTCTCGAACAGATAGGAGCCAAGGATCGGCAGGATGGGGATCAGGATATAGAGGCTGAAGCGCAAGGTCACCGAGGTTGAGATCGGCCATTCCGGCCGCCGCTCGACCCAGACTTCATAATCGGTGAGGCCGGCCAGGGCAGAGGCGGCGCTATCGTCACCCGCGAAGGCCCGTTCGCGGGCCTGCGCCATCAGCTTGTGAACCTGCGCCAGTTCAACCGCCTTGGCAGCGTGGATCTTGCGCTGAATCGGGCGGACGGCATTCGTCAGGGCAACCACACCGCCCAGCACAGCCAGCGCAATCGCCGGTGTGGCGATCCATGCCTGACTCGCATCGGCGACGAATAACAACAAAACGCCGGCCATCACCAACCAGGAGCCCGCAGCGGCCAGTCCAATGCGGCCAAAAATATCGAGGCGTTCCAAGTGGTAGAGATCGATCACGACATGTTCGCTGATCAATTTGCGCATTTCCCGGCCTTCGCGGGCCAGGCTCAAACCGGCGCGCATGCCCACCGCATAGAGCCAGGGTGAGAGCAGCAGAAACCATAATCCGATCGACTGCAGGTATTGCAAGAGCGTCACGGACTGGGACCGGAGCATGAGGAGATTGAACACCAATCCGACAATCACGCCGGCCGCCGTCAAGGCCCAGTAATAGCGGCGCCAGGACACGGGCGCGCCATCGCACAGGGCGTTGGCGGCCTCATGGCCCAAGGGTTCGATCGCCGCCAGAAGGCTGGCCCGCTCGGTTTCCCAGCGGCGGCGGCCGATTTGTGTCAGGGCGACGCCGGTTGTCAGGATCATCGACAGAACGAAGCCGACCCAGCTGACCGTGTTGAGCTGCCAGGTCCCGGCGGCATCGACATAGCCCAGATGGGGCCGCCCGGTGATCTCGGCGATCATCGCAAACGAGCCAAAACTGATCACGAAGACGGCAAGCGTCGTGCCCCAGAACCCCAAAGGAGACCAGCGATACAGCGCGGTCTCTGCCGAAGTGAATCGGTTGAGGTCCAGGGTCGGCAGGGATTTGGCGTCGCTTGTCGTCATGCGGCCCACATTAGGACGTGCCGGACGTTTCTGTCACCCGGTCTGTGAGCCGGGGTCGCAGGGGCTCAGGCGTTGGGCCGGCCGTCATCTGTGGTGACTTCATTCCAGAATTGTTTGACCTTGGTGAAGAAGCCGTCGCTGTCGGGATTGCAGCCTTCGCCGGAGAGCGAGCAGAACTCCTTGAGGAGTTCCTTCTGGCGTTCGCACAGATTGCGCGGGGTCTCGACGAAGAGCTCGATCACCATATCGCCGCGTGGACCACCACGAAGACGCGGCATGCCCTTGCCGCGCAAGCGCATGCGGCGACCGGTCTGGGCGCCGGCGGGGATCTTAAGCTCGGCCTTGCCGCCATCAATCGTCGGAACTTCGATCGTCGCTCCCAGCGCTGCAGAGACCATTGAGGCGGGCGTGCGGCAATAGAGATTGGGTCCGTCACGCTCGAATAATTGGTGCGGCTTGGCGGAGAGGAAGAGGTAGAGATCGCCACGTGGACCGCCGCGCGCGCCGGCTTCACCTTCGCCGGCAAGGCGGATGCGGGTGCCGTCTTCGACGCCGGCCGGGATGTTGACGGTCAGGGTGCGGTTCTTGCGCACGCGCCCGACGCCATCACAGTCCTGGCAGGGTGTCTTGACGTATTGGCCGCGCCCGCCGCACTGCGGACAGGTCTGTTCCATCGTGAACAGACCCTGGGAGCGGCGAATGCGGCCGGCGCCATGACAGGTCGGGCAGGATTCCAGATCGGTTCCGGGCTCATTGCCATGGCCGTCGCAACGCTCGCAATTCATCGCCGTCGGGACGGTGATGGTGGTTTCCTTGCCGTTGAAGGCATCCTCCAGCGACACTTCCATGTCGAACCGCAAATCATTGCCGCGTGCCGGGCCGGTCTGGCCGCCGCCGCGCCGTCCGCCGCCACGCCCGAAGGCATCGCCGAACACCTGCTCGAAAATATCGGCAAATTCCGCAGCCCCGCCGGCCCCGAACGGGCCTTGCCCGCCAAAACCGCCATTGCCGCCCTGTTCGAAGGCGGCGTGGCCCATGCGGTCATAGGCCGCGCGCTTGTCGGCATCGGACAGGATGGCATAAGCCTCGCCAACTTCCTTGAACTTGGCCTCAGCGGCGTCATCGCCCGGATTGCGGTCCGGGTGAAACTCCATCGCCAGCTTGCGATAAGCGACCTTCAGGGCCTTCTCATCGGCGGTCTTGGCGACACCAAGGATTTCGTAGAAGTCACGCTTGCTCATTACAACTCTTCCGATTTCAGCACCAGCACAGCGTTTTGACGCATCTGCCTTGCCAATTCATAACCATTTCGCAGGCACAGGCCGGCAGCCCCCACTGTGATCCCGGCTTCATGCCGGGTCTCCAGCAGGATCATACGGGGCCATATGGTTCGGGGCGCATCCCCGAAAAAGGCCTCAAGGACAATTTCCTCAAAGCCTTCAATATCCATCTTCATGATGTCGACATGATCGACACCGGCTTCATGCAGCGCCGCCCGTAGCGGACGCAGGCGAACAGTGCTGCCCATCCCGCCGCTCTCGATATGCACTTCACCGCGATTATTGTCGGACTGGACCAGCACCGCCTCGCCTTCTTCCGCGCCAAGCGCATAGGGCAGGACCGTGACATTGCCCGCGCTCGACGCGGCGAGATTGAATTCCAGCCGGCGGCGGTTTTCGACATCCGGTTCGATCGCGATCGCCTTGATCGGGCGCCCAAGCGCGGCGGCATCGGCGACGGCAGACAGGGTGTAGAAGCCGGCATTGGCGCCAGCATCGACGAAAACAAAACCTTCATTGGCCGACTTGGCGGCAATCATTTCGCGAATGGCGGCGCGTTCGGCGCTGTCCCAGGTTTTCGAGCCGGCAAAGACGCGTTTCTCGCAACGATTATCGCGCATGTGCAGGCGGGCAAACTGGCCGGGGAAGACCTCGACATCGGCGATATCGCGTCCGCCCGACATCAGCATGCGGCGCACCACGGATTCGGCGCCGCGCCGCAGCCCGTCGGTGGGCAGGCTCATGGCAAGCCGCCGCAACCATTCCTCACGGGAGTTCAGTGCAAAGGCACCAAAGGGCGCCGTCATCGGGTCGGGATTCGACATCATCACGCTTTCCAGCTCAGGCCGGGACGGTGCTGCTCGCGCAAAACCGTCCCGGGACTGATGGAGTTTAAGCGTCTTTCTTGGCGTCGTCGTCAACCTCGGAGAATTCCGCGTCGACAACATCATCATCCGCCTTCTCTTCGCCGTCGCTCTCGGAAGCTTCCGATTGCTGGGCCGAATAGATGGCTTCGCCGAGCTTCATCGAAGCTTGGACCAGCGCCTGGGTCTTCTGCTGGATGGCTTCGAGATCTTCGCCATCCTTGACCTCTTTCAGCTCGGCCAGCGCCGTCTCGATCAGCTCCTTGTCGGCGGTCGGGACCTTGTCGCCGAACTCTTCAAGCTGCTTCTCGGTCTGGTGCACCATGGCTTCGGCGCCGTTCTTGGCCTCGACCAGAGCGCGGGCGGCCTTGTCGCTTTCGGCGTTGGCTTCGGCGTCCTTGACCATCTGCTCGATATCGGCGTCGGTCAGACCACCCGAGGCCTGGATGCGGATCTGTTGCTCCTTGCCGGTGGCCTTGTCCTTGGCCGAGACGTTGACGATGCCGTTGGCGTCGATGTCGAAAGTGACTTCGACTTGCGGCATGCCGCGCGGTGCCGGTGGCAGGCCGACCAGGTCGAACTGACCCAACAGCTTGTTGTCGGCAGCCATTTCACGCTCGCCCTGGGAGACGCGGATGGTGACGGCGGTCTGGTTGTCGTCGGCGGTCGAGAAGACCTGGCTCTTCTTGGTCGGGATCGTCGTATTGCGTTCGATCAGACGGGTGAAGACACCGCCCAGCGTTTCGATACCCAGCGAGAGCGGGGTGACGTCGAGCAGCAGCACGTCTTTGACGTCGCCTTGCAGCACGCCGGCCTGGATGGCGGCACCCATGGCAACGACTTCGTCCGGGTTGACACCCTTGTGAGGGTCGCGGCCGAAGAAGCCTTTGACGACTTCCTGCACTTTCGGCATCCGGGTCATACCGCCAACCAGCACGACATCATCGATATCGGCGGCGGTCAGGCCGGCATCCTTGAGCGCTTTCTTGCAGGGCTCGAGGGTGCGCTTGACCAGATCTTCGACCAAGGCTTCGAGCTTGGCGCGCGAGAGCTTGATATTGAGGTGTTTCGGACCGGAAGCGTCGGCGGTGATGAAGGGCAGATTGACTTCATAGCTGGTGGCCGAAGAGAGTTCCTTCTTCGCCTTTTCAGCTTCTTCCTTCAGACGCTGCAGGGCCAGCTTGTCCTTGCGCAGGTCGATCGCGTGTTCTTTTTTGAACTCGTCGGCGAGATACTGGACAATGCGCATGTCGAAGTCTTCACCACCGAGGAATGTGTCCCCATTGGTGGCTTTCACTTCAAACACGCCATCGCCGATCTCGAGCACCGAGACGTCGAACGTGCCGCCGCCGAGGTCGAACACGGCAATCGTCTTGCCTTCATTCTTGTCGAGGCCGTAGGCGAGTGCGGCTGCGGTGGGCTCATTGATGATGCGCAGGACTTCAAGACCGGCAATCTTGCCCGCATCCTTGGTCGCTTGGCGCTGGGCGTCGTCGAAATAGGCCGGCACGGTGATGACGGCCTGCTCAACTTTTTCGCCGAGATGCGCTTCGGCGGTCTCTTTCATCTTTTGCAGAATGAAGGCGGAGATTTCCGAAGGCGAATATTTCTTGTCGCGGCCCTGGACCCAGGCGGCGTTGTTTTCCGACGGGACGATCTTGTAGGGCACCATGTCGATGTCCTTCTTGACCGTCGGGTCATCCATCGTGCGGCCAATCAGGCGCTTGATGGCAAAGAAGGTGAAGTCCGGATTGGTGACAGCCTGGCGACGGGCCGGCTGGCCGATCAGGCGTTCGCCGTCAGCGGAAAACGCGACAACGGACGGGGTGGTGCGGGCGCCCTCGGAATTTTCAATCACCTTTGCGGTGCCGCCTTCCATGACGGATACGCAGGAATTGGTGGTTCCCAGGTCGATGCCGATGACCTTGCTCATAGATATATTCTCCGTTTTTCTCACAGCGGGACCGCCACGCGGATACAGACCTTGAAATCAAGCGTCCATTACCCGGGTTGACTGCCCCCTTCGGGATCGTCGTTGATTGTCCAGCGGAGCCGCCGCCGGACGTGGTTCGTGTTCAGCGGTAATAGCCCCGCTCTTGGTAGGCGATTTAGGGAGCGACGGCGCGGAGCGCAAGTGCGCGTGCAGGATCAGTGCAGGGTTTTTGCGATTCCCGCCCGTCCTGCCCGTGCGCTGACGTATCCGACGGTGAGGCGTTGCCCGCTTGAGGAAATGCGCTGATCGCACCAGCCGCGCGCTTTCCGGGTGGCCGCGCTGCGTGGACTGCGGCATTTTCTGGCCCATGACCGCGCCCTTTATCCTTCCCGACGGCTTTCGCTATCTGCCAGGCCATTTTGACCGCTCGGCCCAGTCGGCGCTGATCGAGGCGGTGATCGCGGCGCAGGCGTGTGCGCCCTTCTGGCGGCCTTCCATGCCACGCACCGGGCAGCCGCTCTCGGTGATGATGACGAATTTCGGCCCGCTCGGCTGGGTGACGGACAAGGCGAAGGGCTATCGCTATGAGCCGCGTCACCCAGAGACCGGCCAGCCCTGGCCGCAAATACCCGCAGCCCTGTTGCAGCTCTGGCGGGATTTCGCGGCCTATCCGGCGCCACCGGAGGCCTGTCTGGTGAATTGGTATGCATCGGACAGCCGGATGGGGCTGCATGTCGATTGGGACGAAGAGGCGACCGATGCCGCGGTGATCTCGGTCTCGCTGGGGGACAAGGCGCGATTTCGTATTGGTGGCCCGCAGCGCGGTGGCAAGACTGGTTCGCTGATCGTGTCATCGGGTGATGTCGTCGTGCTCGGCGGCGAAGCCCGGCGCTGTTATCACGGGGTCGACCGGATATATCCGGGCACGTCAACGCTTCTGCCTGAGGCCGCGTTCACCGGCGGCGGGCGGATTAATTTGACCCTGCGGCGAGTGACCCTGCTTGAGCTGGGACAAGGTTGAATATTCGCCTGCGAAAAACCGGCCACCTTAATTTCGCCACGCCATTGGTCGCATGATGCAATCGGTTGACCTTGGCGACTTGTTCGCCGGGCATCCAGGATTGAATTCATCATAGCGACCGGATGTGGTGCGGTTTCGCGCCCCGGTCGGACAGGGAGGCATGATATTATGTTCAGGAAAATTCTCATTGTTGGTTTGGCGACACTCGGCTTGGCCGCATGCGGCGCGACCAGTCAGGGCGCCCTCGCCGGCGGGGCTATGGGCGCTGCGGCGGGTGCCATCATCGGCAATAATACCGGTTCGGGCGATGCTCGCACTGGCGCCATCATTGGTGGCGCGATCGGTGCTGCAGGCGGCGCCTATGCCGGTTGCCGCAGCGAAGGCACCTGCATGTGGGATCAAAACAACACCCACCAGTCGCGCCTCTATACCGACCAGCGTACCGGCGGCCAGTATTATCTCGACGACAGGGATGGCTGTTCCTACTGGCGCAATGGCGAACGTCGCGGCTGTTAAGCCCGACTGACCGATAAGGGCCCGCCTCGCCGATGACCGGCGGGGCGGGCTTTTTTCTGCCCGGAGCTAGCTCTGGCTCGGCAATTCCGGCGGCTCGGCCTCGCTGGGCGGCATATAATTGATCGCCGTCATCGGGATCGAGCGGCCATTGGCCTGTACCAGCCTGACATGTTTGCGCCGCAGCAGGCGCGGCTCGGCGACGCCGCAGGAGTGCGCAATGATCTCGACGTGCTCGCGCACCGTATTGGCGTAGTGCGCCACGCGCTCGGACTTTTCCCCCACCACGAGGCCGCGCTGCAGGCGCGGGTCATGGGTGGTGACACCGGTCGGGCAGGTATTCTTGTGGCATTTCATCGCCTGGATACAGCCAAGCGAGAACATGAAGCCACGGCCGCACTGGATGAAATCCGCGCCCGACGCCAACGCCCAGGCGACCGCTCCCGGGGTCAAGAGCTTGCCCGATGCGATGATATGCATCCGGCCGCGCAGGCCATGTGCGCCGAGGATCGTCACGGCGATGGGCAGGCTTTCGCGGATTGGCAGGCCGACATTGTCCATCAGCGCCATCGGCGCGGCTCCAGTGCCGCCATCGCCGCTATCAATGGTGAAGAAATCGGGCGCGCTGTCGACGCCGCGCTCCTTGATCTCCAGGCATAATTCCTCCAGCCAGCCATAGGCACCGATACAGGCCTTGAAGCCGACCGGCTTGCCGGTGATCTGGCGCAGCCAGGCGATGGTATCGAGCAGTTCGACAGAATTGCTGATTTCGGGGTGGCGGTTGGGGGAAATTGACGCCTCGCCAGCGGGGATGCCGCGGATCGCCGCGATCTCCTCTGTCACTTTTTCCGCCGGCAATATCCCGCCCTTGCCCGGCTTGGCGCCCTGGCTGAGCTTGAGCTCGAACATCTTGACCTGCGGGATCGCGGCGACGGCACGCAGCTTCTCCTCCGAGAAGCCGCCCTTGGCGTCACGCACGCCATATTTGGCAGTGCCGATCTGAACGACGATGTCGCAGCCGCCCTCCAAATGCATGTCGGTTAGCCCGCCCTCGCCGGTATTCATCCAGACCCCGGACTTGGCCGCCCCGCGCGACAAAGCCCGCACTGCCGGCTTCGACAGGGCGCCAAAACTCATGCCGGAAATATTGAAAAAGGACGGCGCGTCATAGGGTTGGCGCGCCGTTGGCCCGATGCGCAGCGCTTGGGTGGCCGCGGCGTGATCGTCGAGCGGCGGAAAGGCGCAATTGGAGAAAATAGGGGTTCCCACCGGCGTCAGCGGCTTGGTTGAACCAAACGGGACCGTGCCGCCTTCGCCGCGCGCCGAGCGGTAGACCCATTCGCGTTCGGCACGGTTGAACGGCAATTCCTCGCGATCCATCGCGAAAAAATACTGGCGGAAGAACTCGCCCAGCGCCGTGAACAGGCTGCGAAACCGGCCGACCACGGGATAATTGCGGCGGATGGCATCAGTGGTCTGGGTGCGATCAATGATGAAGAGGATGAGCGCGATCAGGGCGACGACCCCCAGCGCCAGGATGAAAAGCTGGGTCAGTACGGACATGGCCTGCATGGCCCAGGGCGGCAAATTCATCGCGTCACTCCATTGACTGGACAGGGGTCATGATGGCGCAGCGGTCTGCCGGAGGCGAGCGGCGAACGCTCTGCCTCCAGCCTTTGTGATCGGCTGTGATGCGCCTTATTCCGCGTTGGCTGCCTCCAGCTCCGCCGCAATCGCCTCCGCCCGGTCGATGCGCAGATCCGGCGTCTGGTCGGCAGCGCCCAGTTCCAGCTGGCCGGCTTTCCATTGCATCGCCATAAAGACGCGGGCACGGCCGGATGGGTGGTCGAACATGAACCATTCTTCCAGCGCCCCCGGCTCGATCTTGCGATAAGAGGCCAAGCGCAGGTCTACTGTGGCAGATCCGTCCGGTTCTCGTGCGGCGTTGAGGCCAAATAGATCGGCCGCGGCCTCATTGGTGCGGATGATGGTGTTGAAGATGGGCGTCGTCGCGAAGAAGAAGACCGACAGGCAGGCCAGCAGTAGTGGCAGACCGGCGATGTCGCCGATATCCGTGACGCCCCATTTCCTGCCCATCACACGATTGGCCCAGCCGAACAGCCCGTTTGTGATGGCGAAGCCGATCGCCAGCAGCAGGGCAAACATCGCGAACATTTCCCAGATATGGTTGAGCACGTAATGGCCCATCTCGTGCGCCATTACCGCCATCACCTCATCGCGATCCGTATTCTCGATCAGTGTGTCGGACAGGGCGATCCGCGTCGTGCCGAACAGGCCGGAAACATTGGCGGTGATGCGGTTGGACTGGCGCGAGACGTCGAACACGAAGACATCGTCAGCCGGGATGCCATTGGCGTGAGCGACCGAGAGGATATCGTCGCGCAGCTCGCCGGCCTCCATCGGCTGATAATCATTGAAAAGCGGGTCGATATAGACCGGCGAGAGGAAGAGCATAAAGCCCAGGAAGGCGACCGACAGGGCCGTGCCCCACAACCACCAGCTCGCCTTGGCGATGCGGATGACGGCGTAGAGAGTGGTGATAAAAATCGCGAACATCAGGGTCGAAACCCCGAGATTGATCGCCCACTCACCAAACCAGTCTGGCAGGGTCATGGTCGAGAGGTTGAAGGCGTGCTCGCGATAGAAGCCTTCATACAGCGTCATCGGAAAGGTCAGGATCGAGGTGATCAGCGAGTAGACCGCCGCAAAAATCAGTGTCGTCAGCCAGTTGAACTTCACCGCGGCGCGTAGCTTGTCGCGCAGGGTTTTTGCGAAACCGCTTTGCAACAGGAAGCCGGCGACCGCCAGACCGATCACGAAATTGGCCAGGATCAGCCAATACCCGCCTTCGAAATAGCTGTCAGAGCGGGCGCGCGCGGCGCCGTCGAGCGTGGCGAGATAGGCCTGGGTGGCCGTTTCCGGGTCGAAGCCCGGCGCCGCTTGCAAAGCCAGGCTGGCGAGATGGGTGATGATCATCGTGCTGTCCCCCCAAGAACATACCGCAGTGTGGCGGCGCTTCGGGGGCAATTAGAACGACGTCATCACCCAATAGGCAAGGGCGAAGGATAAAAACCTGCCGGTCAGGCCTTGAGGTCGACTTGCCCACCCGGCTCACCGCTAGGCGGTGTGTCGGACGTGGCTTGGCCTGCGGACACGGCGACCATCGCTGCGCGCAGAGTGCGGCCGCTGATCGTGAAACCCGTCTGCATCGCCGCAGCGATGGTTCCGGCCGGCTGGTCCGACGGGATTTGGGCGACGGCCTGGTGCAGGTGGGGATCGAAGACGTCGCCCGGCTGTGGATCGACTTTGCGGACGCCATGTCGCTCCATCTTGGCCAGCATGGAGCGTTCAGTCATCGCAACGCCATCGATCAGATTCTTCATCGGCTCGGAGGCATTGGCGATGGTGTCCTCGTCCACCGCAGCGACGGCGCGCGACAGACTGTCAGAGATGTCGAGCATGTCTTCGGCGAATTTGGAGACGGAATATTCGCGCGCATCGCGGACTTCCTTCTCGGCCCGCTTGCGGGTGTTGTCGGCCTCGGCGACGGAGCGCAGCAGCCGGTCGCGCGTCGCTTCCAGCTCGGCATTCAGCTTGAAAATGATATCGTCGCGGCCGGTGGGGATATCCTCGGCGGCGTCATTTTCCTGGGTCGCGTCGTCGGTCATGATGTCCTCATTCTCAATATCGAGAGGCGTGCCGTCGGTCGTGTCAGTCATGCTTCTTCACTCTCAAGGTCTGGCGCCGTCCAAAATCTTGCCGACGACGCGGGCTGTATAATCGACCAGGGGGATAACACGCGCATAGTTCAAACGGGTGGGGCCAATTACACCCAGCGCGCCGACAATCTCCTGGTCCCTGTTCATATAGGGAGCCACGATCACACTTGAACCCGACAGGCTGAAAAGCGGGTTCTCGGCGCCGATGAACAGGCGCACGCCCTGGCCGTCCCGGGTCCTGTCCAGCAAGGCGATCAGCTCCTGTTTGCGCTCGAGATCGTCGAACAGCATCCGGATGCGTTCAAGATCGTCGGCGGCTTCGAGATTCTCCAGCAGACGACCCTGACCGCGTACAATTAAGGAGCGATGCTCGCCGCCGCCGCCCCAATCGGCCAAGCCCTGCTTGACCAGACCCTGGGCTGCTGCGTCGAGCTGGGAGCGGTTTTCCGCGATTTCGGTTTCGATATCGAGCCGCGCCTGTTCCAAGCTGCGTCCGGTCAGGCGTGAGGAGAGGAAATTGCCGGCCTCCACCAGCGTCGCCGGTGGCAGGCCGTCGGGTGCCGTCATCAGCCGGTTCTCGATCGAGCCGTCGGAAAAGACGAGTACGGCAAGAACTTCATGGCGCGAGATTGGCACGAATTCGACATGGCGCAGTGGTGCATCGCGCTTGGGCGTCACGACCAAACCGGCGCCGCCGGCCAGCCCGCCGAGCACGGCGGACACTTCATTGAGCAGATCGGGCACGGTGCGGCCCGTCGTGGCGACGCGGCCTTCAATTGCGCTGCGTTCGGAGGCGTTGAGCTCGCCAACTTGCAGCAGTCCGTCGACGAAGAGACGCAGCCCGGCATGGGTCGGCATCCGGCCGGCGCTGGAATGGGGTGCCGACAACAGGCCCATCTGCGCGAGATCAGCCATCGTATTGCGGATCGAAGCCGGCGACAGGGCCAGCTTGCCGGCTTGGGCCAAGGTGCGTGAGCCGACCGGGCCGCCCGATTGCAGATAGCTCTCGACGATCTCGCGAAAAATATCGCGCATGCGCTCGTCGAGGGCGGCGAGCCCGGTCTTGGGTGTGGTGTCGGCCATCCCCATCAATTAGGCCTGACCGCGCCAAGGTTCAATTGCCCTGTTCCGCGCAGCCTTGCCGGCGCTCAAGACGGTGTGCGTGCTTGATGCGCGGCGGGATGACCGCTAGAGCGGCAGTCGAACACGCTTTGGAGAGCCCTATGAGACCTTTTGGACGCGCGCCCGATGCCATGCGGGACATCACTCTTGAGCCGGGCGTCTCGCTCTATGCCGAGGGCTCCTGCCTGGCCCGCTTTGGCGGCACGCACGTGCTGTGCACCGCCAGCGTCGAAGACAACCTGCCGCCTTGGTTGCGCGGTGGCGGCAAGGGCTGGGTGACGGCGGAATACGGCATGCTGCCCCGCGCGACCCACACGCGCTCGCGCCGTGAAGCCGCGGCTGGCAAGCAATCGGGCCGTACCCAGGAAATCCAGCGCCTGATCGGCCGTTCCCTGCGGGCCGTGGTCGACCTCAAAGCACTCGGCGAACGCCAGATCACCATTGATTGCGACGTGCTGCAGGCCGATGGCGGCACCCGCACCGCCGCGATCACCGGCGCTTGGGTCGCGCTGAAGCAGGCCACCGCCTATCTGATGGAAGAGGGCCTGCTCAAGGCCGATCCGGTGCACGGCCAATTGGCGGCGATTTCCTGCGGCGTCATCGATGGCGAATCCCGCCTCGACCTCGAATACGAAGAGGATCGCCGCGCCGAAGCCGATGCGAATTTTGTCCTGACACCCAATGGCGGGATCGTCGAAATCCAGGCGACGGCAGAAGATCGTCCGATTCCGGAAACGGCGTTCGAGGAATTGTTTGCGCTCGCCCGGGCCGGTGTGGCCGATCTGGGAACGCTGCAATTGGCAGCGCTCAAGCGCTAAGGCTCGGAGGCGGGTCCCGGAGTGGCTGGAAAGGCCGCCATGAGACCCGTCGCGAATTGCCGGCTGAACGCCAGATATGTATGCCCCGATACGAAGCGCTGAAAATGAGCCTCGGCGCCGGCGGCTGAGAGAGTCTCGGCGGCGTTTTGGCTGTCGCGCAGAAACCCGGGCTCGAGTTCGCCTCCGCTGAGATAGAAGGCCGGGCTTCCGGCGCTGGCCGCCGCTGCCGTCATGGCGCGCTGCCAGCCGAATGAGGCCCCCGTGACATAGCCGAATTGATCGGGATGGAGCAGGGCCGTCGTCAAGGCCCAGGCGGCACCACTGGAGAAGCCAAACACCATCCGCTGATCCCGGTTTTGCGTCGCGTGGTAATCGCGCACGGTCAGCGGAATGACCTCGCTCATCAGGAAGTCTTGATGCGCCTGGAAGCGGTCGGGATCGACGCCCCAGAGATATTCCTGGGACCGTGAGTCGGTGCTGAAGGAAAAGTCCACCGGCGGTGTCGGCGGCGCGGGAGCATTCCAGAGCCCGACAAGCAGGACCGGGGTGATCTCGCCACTCATGATGAGCGCGTCCGCAATATTCGCTAGCCCCGCCACGGCGCGGCCGTCAGCGATATACACCACCGGCCATCCCTGTGCCGGCGGCTGGCCTGGCGGGGTGTAGATGGTCAGCGTGCGGGTCATTGCCAGCGCGTCGCTGACCAGTTCGGTGTCTTCAAGCGTGCCATTGAGGCTCGCGCTCTGTGGCGGTGGCGGCGGTGAATTGGCACCCCGGAACGTCAGGACTTGTGGTTCGCCGTCCGCGCTTTCGGGCCGGGGCGAGACATTGATATCGATGAAGGCTTGGTCGAGATCGGCGATCCAGAAGCGGGCGCCCCAGATTTGACCATCATCAAGCAGATCGAGCGATTCCTGCAGGGCGCAGCAGAGGCGGGCGGGTTCGCCGCCGGCTGGGCGCCGGGCGGCGATGACGATGGTCTCGCCCTCAGTCCAGTAGGCCGTATCGGCGTCGCTCAGGTACTCCAGCGCGTCGGCCAGGGAGACGCCGTCAGCGATTCTGCAGAAGTGCGCGGTGTTGTCTTCGCAGGCCGCCGTGTCGTCGGCCCGGGGAATCGGCTCATCCGCGCTTGCAGCTGCGGTCGTGAACAGGATCGAAATCGCCAGTGCTCGAAACAAAATGACACCCCCAGTAAAACACCCTTGGGTTACTTAATGAGGCAATTGTGACCAAAGGGTGGCGTTGCCGCGCGTGCAGGGTGACTTGCCGAGTGGGTTAATCCCGCTATCCTTGGAGATGGTGACGTCTTCGGGCGACGCAAATTCAGAATATAGGCAGACGGCGGGAGTGCGCTGGGGGGCTGGAAACGGCCCGCTCGGACTCTCTTGGGAAGGGGCGTACCGTGCAGGCCCACTCCCGCCGTCTGATCCACCCACACATAAGGTGGGCGAATTTCAGTGACAATTCGGGCGCTTAACGTGCGCCGTCGCGACTGTCTTCCTCGTCTTCATCGTCGAACGACAACAGGTCACCCGGCTGACACCCCAGTTCGCGGCACAGCGCCTCCAGGGTTGAGAAGCGGACGGCCTTGGCCTTGCCTGTCTTGAGGATGGACAGGTTGGCCATCGTGATTCCGACGCGATCGCACAGCTCGGTGAGCGACATGCGACGCTCCAGCAGCATTCGATCAAGGGTGACGCGAATAGGCATATCTGGCGCTCCCCCCTAGATCGTCAATTTTTGTTCTTGGCGCATTTTCGCACCTTCGCGGAACACTTCGGCAAACACCAGCAGGGTTGCCACCGCGAACCAGGCACCAAGGCCGATATTCGGTGTTACATCAAGTTGCCCACAACCGACTACCGGCTCGTCCATGTCCATCAGGGTGAGGATCATCGCGACCGCGCCCTGGGTCAGATGCCGCAGCACCTGATAGGCGGCGATGGCTATCGCGATCACCTGTAGATGGCGCGCATTTTCCGGAACGAAAGGGTCGCCGGCGATCAGGGTGGCGAACACCCGGCGCAGACGGTCGATGACGACCATTGCTGCCACGATCTCGGCAATCAGGAAGGGATAGATCCATCCCAACCGCTGTACGGCGTCGAATACCTGCGACACAGGTCCCGGCGAATAGCCTATAATATCCATCAGGAAGGCGGCGGCTGCTGCCACCAAAACGAGCGATGCAAAGGCGAGCAAGGCCCAACCCAGATACCAAGCTCCGCTCAGTATCATCTTGAGAACCGACGTAATCGATCCGCGACCCAGCGCTTTCATGCCCACCCTTCCCATAGTCTCTCGATGGGGCCGGCGGCAGGTTTCCCCGCCTGACCGGCCTCATCTGATGTCAACCATTACGCGACCATTGGCGCAATAGCGTAGAACGTACCGGCGGCGACTGAAATCAGAAGCACCATATTAATCGCGATTGATGCGAACATACGAAAGCCGGAATTGTCGGACCTGACCATCTCACTGTTTCCTTTGTGTTGAATCGAAACCATTACCGTTGTCATTTCTGCTGCGAGGACGATGTCTCCCGTCCTTGTTGATTATCGATAAACGCGAACCGGAATAGACGCAAGTAAAAAATATCGTTTTTCGATATTAATTTCTCGAAAGCCGATAAAACATCTGTAAGGAATGGGCGATGACGGAGCGGAACACATGGGTGCTGGCAAGCCATAACGCCGGGAAAATCAAAGAGTTGGAGGCCATCTTGTCGCCCCACGGTATTGCCCTGAAGGGCGCTGCGGAAATTGGTCTGGATGAACCCGATGAAACCGAGCCGACATTCGAAGGTAATGCGGCGCTGAAGGCGCGGGCTGCCTGGACGGCCACCGGGCTGACCTGTCTGTCCGATGATTCCGGCCTCGCCGTTGATGCGCTCGGCGGTGACCCCGGCGTGCTCTCCGCTCGATGGGCCGGGCCCGAGCGCGACTTCAATACGGCGATGGCCCGAGTGCACGACGCGCTGGGGGCGAGCGGCAGCGCAAATCGTGCGGCGCGCTTCGTCTGCGTTGTGGCGCTGTGCCGCGAAGATGGCGCGATATCGCATTATCGCGGCGAAGTGGCGGGCGAGATCGTCTGGCCACCGCGCGGTGAGGCCGGTTTCGGCTATGACGCGATTTTCCAGCCAGAGGGAGAGGATCGCACCTTTGCCGAGATGACGGCGGCGGAAAAACGCGCGATGAGCCATCGTGGCCGCGCCCTGACGGCGCTGGTGGCGGCGGAATTCGAGCGATGAACCCTCTCGCCGATGCGCTGGGTCTCTATGTCCACTGGCCCTATTGCGCCCGCATCTGTCCCTATTGCGATTTCAACGTCTACCGCCCGAAGGGTCAGGAGGAGGCGCTGCTGGATGCGATCCTTGCTGACATGACCGACTGGCGCGCCCGCACCGGCGCCCGCCCGCTGGCCAGTATCCATTTCGGTGGCGGCACGCCCTCTCTGATGACCGGCACCCAGATCGAACGCCTGATCACCCATGCCGAAGCGCTCTGGGGTCTGGATGCGGGCGCCGAGATCGGGCTTGAGGCCAATCCGAACAATGTCGAGCACTACGGCGATTTCATTGCTGCCGGGATCAACCGGCTATCGGTCGGGGTGCAAAGCCTCGACGATGCGGCCCTCAAACAGCTCGGCCGCGATCATGACGGGCCGTTGGCGCGCCGGGCGATTGAGCGCGCGATGGCGGTGTGTGACCGGGTCTCGATCGACATGATCTATGCCCGCGCCGGCCAGACAGCGAGTTCTTGGGAGGCCGAGCTGCGCGAAATCCTCGCCTTCGGTGCCGGCCATATCTCGCCCTATCAGCTCACCATCGAAGCGCGAACCGCCTTCGGACGCCGCGCCGCGCGAGGTGAGCAGCTCGACAGTCCGGAAGATTTGGCGGCTGATCTGTTCGAACTGACTCACCAAATTTGCGACGCCCATGGCCTTGCCGCCTATGAAATCTCCAACCATGCCCGCACCCCAACCGATCAGTCGCGGCATAACCGGCTGTATTGGGAGGGTGGCGACTGGATCGGTGTCGGCCCCGGTGCACATGGCCGCATTGGCGCGGCCCTCGAAGTCGGGCGTCAGGCCTGCGAAGCCAAGGCGCAGCCGAAAGCCTATCTCGATGCCGTGGCCCAGAGCGGCAGCGGGCTGGTCAGTCTTGAAGCGCTCAGCGCCAGCGAGGAGCGCGCTGAGCGCATCCTGATGGGCATGCGCCTGTGGGACGGGCTCGATCTGGACGTACTGCAGCGCAAGACCGGTCTGTCGGTTGATCTGGACGCGCTAACACGGCTGAGCGGGCAAGGTCTGGTCGAACAGATTGGCGGCCGGGTTCGGCTCTTGCCGGCCGGCCGCATTTTTGCCGACCGGATTTCCGGCGAGCTGGTGCCCGACGAGTCCTAGCGCTTAATAGGCCAGCGGATCGAAGGTCAGCGGTGCCGGTTCGACTTCCCGGAAACTGCGCGATTGGACTTCATAGATCGCCAGCCCGCGTTCGATCAGGCCCGAATGGGCGAAACGGAACAGGCCGTCGACGCCGAGATAGCCTTCCGGATCTTCGATCGCCTCGCGGCTGAAGCCAAGCTCGCCGCCTTCCAGATGCGCCGCCAGGGCGAGTGCGTCATAGCCGAGGCTGGCGATATTCGAGGCTTCACTGCCATAGGCCGCTTCATAGGATTGTTCGAACCGCTCATGCGAGGCCCGGTCGGGCCCGGCAAACCAGCCACCATGCAGGGCCGGCTCGCGTAGCAGGTCTTCATCATTCCACAGGCCGGTGCCGAGAAAGCGGACGACAAGCGGATCGACGGCTTGGGAAATCAAGAGCGGCCCGAGCGTGCGCAGGCGCGTACTGCCTTCCGGCAGCATCACCGCCTGGAAGGGCGCGTTGGGGTCTGGAACCCAGTCGGATTGGCGCAATACATTGGCTTCGTCCGGCGTGATGGGTTGGAACACGCCGCGCGCCAACCGTGAGGCGGCACTGGCCATGGCTTCGACATCGCCTGTGTAGAAAGCTTCGGTGGTCAGGCTGCCGCCGGTCAGCTCGGCACTATCGCGCAGCGCATCATGGACAGTCATGCCATAGCGGCTTTGTGGCCCGAGATAGGCATAGCGCTGCACGCCTTGGCGCGAAGCGTATTCGACGACGCGGGCGACTTCGAGCTCAGGCGGAAAGCTGAGCAGGTAAACGCCATTGCCGGCCGTGCTGGTGTCGGTGGAAAACGCAATCACCGGAATATTGGCGCGGCGCGCAACTTGACCCACGACGGTGACGGACTGGCCGAACAGCGGACCGATGATCATGTCAGCGCCGTCTTCGAAAGCGGCCATCGCTGCAGCGCGCGCGCCTTCAGCGGTGCCTTGCGTGTCCTTGGGGATCAGCAGGAGATTGCTGCCAGCGCGCTCGAACAGGGCCAGTTCGGCGGCGCGCAACAGGCGCAGGGATTCGGCACGGGCGGTGGCATTGTCGCTCGAAAACGGCAGCAGGATTGCGACGCGGGACATTTGCCGGCCGGCCATATGCGGCGGCACCAGGCCGACGGCTTCGTCGATAACGGGTTTGGTGTCGGGCTCGATCGGCGTTTCGACCTGCGGCGGCAGCTCAACAACGCCCGGTGGCGGCGAGTTCGGTGTGGTGCCGCAGGCACTCAGTGTCAGCGCCGCCAGGATTGCGAGCAGGCGCAGACCGTTCTTTTGTGTCATTCTTCCTGCTGCGTCGAACGCGCGCAGTGCTACATCTGATGTCATGACTCAATCACCCCAGGAATTCGAGCCCGAAGCTATCCGCCCAGCACGCGGCGGGCAAGCGCTAGCGCCGGGCCTTTATCTGGTCGCAACACCAATCGGCAATCTGCGGGACGTCACCTTGCGCTGTCTCGACGTGTTGGCCGGAGCCGATCGCGTCCTCGCTGAGGATACCCGCGTCACACGCCGCCTGCTCGATGCCTATGGCATTGAAGCGAAGTTGCAGCCCTATCATGACCATAATGGCGACAAGGTCAGACCGCGTGTGCTGGAGGCCATCGCCGCCGGTGAAATCATCGCCCTGGTCTCCGATGCCGGCACACCGCTGGTGTCCGACCCCGGCTATAAACTCGCCCATGCGGTGATCGAGGCCGGGCTGATGGTGACGGCGATCCCCGGCGCGTCTGCTGTGCTCAGCGCCCTGTGTGTCGCCGGCCTGCCGACCGATTGCTTCACCTTCGCTGGCTTTCCGCCGCCCAGAACGGCGGCGCGCGAAGCTTGGCTCAAGCCGTTCCGGGAAATTCGGGGTTCGCTGGTGATTTATGAAGGCGCCTCGCGGCTGCCGGCCTCGCTGGCCAGCATGGCAAAGGTGTTGGGGTCGAGGCAGGCGGCGGTTTGCCGTGAGCTGACCAAATTCCATGAAGAAGTCCGGCGCGGCACGCTCGACGCGTTGGCGGCGCATTATCACGAGGCCGGCCCGCCGCGCGGCGAAATGGTGATTGTGGTCGGCCCCGGGCCCGAAGATCACTGGGACGAGGCGCGGATCGATGCGGCGCTGGGGCAGGTGATGGCCGAGATGCGCATCAAGGACGCCGCCGCCCGCATCGCCGACGTTTCCGGCTGGAGCAAGCGCGATGTCTATGCTCGAGCCCTGGCCCTTAAGGGCGACGCCCCGCGCGGAGAGCCCAAACCAGGGGACGGGATGTGACCGCACCCCGCCGAGCCGCCGAAGCACGCGGACGCTGGGCCGAGCGGCTGGCCATGCTCTGGCTGAGCTGCAAAGGTTACCGCCTGCTCGACCATCGCGCCCGCACGGCGGCCGGCGAGATCGACCTGGTCGCGATGCGCGGTGAGTATCTGGTTTTTGTTGAGGTCAAGGCGCGCCGCACCCTGGTGGCGGCACTGGAATCCTTCGGTGATCGCCAGCGTGGCCGCATTATTCGCGCCGCCTCGCTCTGGCGGGCGCGCCATCCCGGCTTCGAACGTTTGCATATGCGCTATGACCTGTTTCTGGTCGCCGCCGGACGCCTGCCGCAACATCGCCGTGCGGCCTGGATTCCCGAAGGCCGCGAGGCTCTCGATCTTCTCTAGAAAACAGCCTAGCTTGGTATGGTTCCCGGCTTCACCGGGGGTGACCAATCCAGCGGATCGACCGATCCGCTTTCCAGATCGACAGGAGCCTGCCGGATGACGGCCCGAAACAATGCCATCCTGATTCTTCCCCTGCTCTGCTTGCTCGCCGGTCTTTCGGCCTGCGCCGCGATCCAGCCCGAACGCTCGATCGGGCGTGAGCTTGATGACACCAATGCCTCGCTGTCGATCAAATCGGCGATGTTGCGGGTCGAGGGTTTTGCGCTCGACGGTATCGATGTCGAGGTCACTGAAGGTATTGCGCTTTTGACCGGGCGCGTGCCGCGCGAGGATGACCGTCTGATGGCCGAATGCCTGGCCTGGTCCTCGGTCGCGGTGCGCTCGGTGGCGAATGAAATTGAAGTCGGGCCAACCAACGGCTTCCGCGACCGGGCCAATGATGCCTGGATCACCCAGCGCGTGCGCGGCCGTCTATTGTCGGATCGCAATGTTCGCAGCGTCAATTTCAACGTCGAAACCTATGCCGGCAAAGTCTATCTGCTCGGCGTGGCGCGTTCGCGCGGCGAGCTTGAGCGCGTCAGTGCCCAAGCGGCCCTGGTTGGCGGCGTGGTCGAGGTGATCAGCTATGTCCGCATCGCCGGCGAGCCCAGCGATCTGCCTTCGCGCGGTGAACGCCGTGCTGCGGCCTGTGCCGGCGAATCCATGCCGGGGCTTGATTCCGACGGCAGCCTGCCCAACTCCTCACCGCAACTGCTTGGCGCCGCGGAGGGTTCCCGTTGAACATGCGTGTAGCGGTCCAGATGGACCCGATCCAGGCCGTCAATATTGATGGCGATACTTCATTCGCCCTGATGGAAGAGGCGCAGGCGCGCGGCGCCTCGCTGTGGGTCTATCAGCCCGAACACCTGTCCTGGCGCGAGGGCAAGATCACGGCGCGAGCGCGGCCGGTGACCGTGCGTCATGTTCGCGGCGATCACGCGACTTTGGGCGAAGAGGTCGTGCTTGACCTCGCGACGGATATCGACGTCATCCTGATGCGTCAGGATCCGCCCTTCGATATGGCCTATCAGACCGCAGCCCATATTCTGGAAATGCTGGCCGGACGCACCTTGGTGCTCAATGATCCCGCCTGGGTCCGCTCGAGCCCGGAAAAGATCGTGCCGCTGCTCTTCCCCGATCTGGTGCCGCCGACCCTGATCAGCCGTGATGCAAAGGCCATCGAAGCCTTCCGCGACAAGTATCAGGACATCATCATCAAGCCGCTCTATGGCAATGGCGGCGCCGGCGTGTTTCGACTCAAACCCGGCGACGGCAATTTCAAGGCGCTGCTGGAGATGTTCTTCGAAAGTAATCGCGAGCCGGTCGTCACCCAGGCTTTCCTGCCGGCGGTCGAAAAGGGCGACAAGCGCGTCATCCTGATCGATGGCGAGGCGGTTGGCGCGATCAATCGCGTGCCGCAGAAGGGCGAAACCCGGTCCAACATGCATGTCGGCGGCAAGGCCGAGGCCTCGACGCTCGATGCCGACGATCTGCGCATCTGCGCCGCCATCGGGCCCATGCTCAAGGAACGCGGCCTGGTTCTGGTCGGCATCGATGTCATTGGCGGGCGTCTGACCGAGATCAATGTCACCTCTCCGACCGGCGTGCAGGAGCTCAAACGCTTCTCCGGTGTCGATAGCTGTGCCCTGTTTTGGGATGCCGTGGCGCGCAGGCTTGTGTCATAGAGTTGACACACGCTTGACTTGCGGTTGACACAGTTCCATTCTGTGTTCATGTTTTGGACGTGGTTTGTTCTCATGCCTGTGGAAAACTCAATACTCGTAACTGTTTAGCGCAATGCCTTCCGTCGGGGCTGGCTTGAAAGCGGGACGTTATCCCGTCTTCGCCGTCGATTGAGCCCGGACCGGCAAGCTGCGGAGAGGTTAGGGCGAATGGCCGCTCGCACTACATCGGTTGCTTTCGAAGGCGCTGAAGCGCGCCTGGTCGACGTGCAGGTGCAGGTCGCCGGCGGATCGCAGCCAATATTTTCCATCGTCGGGCTGGGCGACAAGGCCGTCACCGAAAGCCGGGAGCGGGTCCGGGCAGCCTTTGCGGCACTGGGCCTGTCGATGCCGTCGCAGCGCCTGATCGTCAATCTCGCCCCGGCCGACCGGCCCAAGGAAGGTTCGCATTTCGATCTGCCCATCGCGCTCAGCGTGCTGGCCGAACTCGGTGTGGTGCCGCGCGATGCGGTCGAGGAAAATCTCGCCTTTGGTGAGCTTGGCGTTGATGCCTCGATTGCACCGGCACCGGGCGCCTTGCCAGCGGCGGTCGCGGCCCAAGCCGCCGGCCTGTCACTGATCTGTCCCGAGGCGTGTGGCCCGGAGGCGGCTTGGGCGGGTGGGGAATTGCCGATCATTGCCCCGGCCAGCCTGATCCAGCTGATCAATCATTTCAAAGGCACGCAGGTCTTGTCGCGGCCGGCGCCGGGCGAGCTGGTCGAGACGGCCAATTTTGCCGATCTCAACCAGGTCAAGGGCCAGGAGAGCGCCAAGCGGGCGCTGGAGATCGCGGCTGCCGGGCACCATAATCTGTTGATGGTTGGCCCGCCCGGCTCCGGCAAATCGATGATGGCCGAGCGTCTGCCGGGCCTGCTGCCACCACTTTCCGCGGCCGAATTGCTCGATGTCTCGATGATCCACTCCGTGGCCGGCCTGCTGGAGCGCGGTTGTCTGCGCCGTGATCGCCCCTTCCGCTCGCCGCACCACTCCGCCTCGATGGCGGCGATGGTCGGTGGTGGCACAAGGGCCAGGCCGGGCGAGGCGTCATTGGCACATCATGGCGTGTTGTTTCTGGATGAATTGCCAGAATTCCATCCGCAAGTGCTCGATAGTTTGCGTGCGCCGCTCGAAGCCGGACGGATCACGGTTGCGCGCGCCAATGCGCATATCTCCTATCCGGCCCGCTTCCAGCTCGTCGCGGCGATGAATCCCTGCCGCTGCGGCGGTGGTGGCCAGGATGGCTCGGCCTGCCGCCGGGGTCCGCGCTGTGCCAGCGACTACCAGGCGCGCATTTCCGGCCCGATGCTCGACCGGATCGATCTGCAAATCCAGGTTCCGCCCGTCACGCCTGCGGATTTGGCGCTGCCAGCCCCGGTCGAGGGCACGGCTGAAGCGGCCGCACGTGTCGCCATCGCCCGCGCCGTCCAGGCCGAACGTGGCTATCTCAACGCGCACCTGCCGCCCGATATACTGGAACACGCTGCCGCCCCCGACCGTGCTGGCGAAGCCCTGCTCAACCAGGCCGCCCAGCAACACAGCCTCACCGCCCGCAGCTACCACCGCGTCCTGCGCGTCGCCCGCACCATCGCCGATCTCGACGGCAGCGACGCCGTGAGACGTATCCACATCGCCGAAGCGCTGTCGTGCCGGCGAGGTTTGGCGCAAGCGGCAGGGCCGGTGTCGGCGGGTGTGCGGTAAACGCCGCGGCGCCTGTCCCCCTCGTTGCTGGCGCCAGCCGAGGACTGGTAAAAATGCCCCGCGATGGGCCGACCCTCCATGACCAGGCTTTGACCGCAGGTATGGGTTCCAAAATCCCTCAAATGGGCTACAATCGCAAATTGCCAAATTGACTGAATCCCAAACCCAGTTGTATGGCAGCCCCCTGTTTCTTCGTCGATTCAGTGAGCGCAAATGCCAATCGATGGCAGCGAGAGGTTACTTCGAGCGGGGTTGCGAACTCTGGAGGCTTGTAATCAATGACGACGATCATCCGGTCGGAATTGCATCGCCGGTTGGCGGCGTAAACTCCAGCGCGCGAGCCAGAGCAACGCTTTGAATTCATCCACCCTCTATTGGGGACACCGAACATATTCACTCGTTTTCGAGGACGCTATAAATGAGATTGGGCACCCTTTTCTTGACGATAAGTGGATATCCGGCACTTGCGCGCGACATTTTCAACGCCTGGTTCGGGCGGCTTGTTAAGCCCATTGCTCTTTGTCTGATGCTGTTGGCGCCAAGCGGCGGGGCAGGGGCCTTGGATTGGCCGGAAATTGATTTTTGGGCGGTGGGAATAGCCGAGCCGGAATGTCGCTCATCGTCTCCGCCATTTCCCAAGCTCTGTGAAATCCGGCACCTATCCCAAGCTGACCTCGATGAAATTACCAACGAACTGTTCGCGGCTGCGTCGAATGGTGAGTACCTCTCGACCTTGTCAGACGGCATTCTGACGATTTCCTCGCTCTCCGCTGAAAGAGAGTCGTTTGTTTGCTGTGACATCCAGGGCCCGTTCAGGGCGCATGAGAACAGCGATGGTCAGCCGATTTCTGTCGCAAGATTTGGCGTCCCGGCTGGCGCATTCATTCACATCGAACTTATGAACGATGTTGATATGATCGGTTCCGGATACATTCTTGAGAGCATTTCAGATTATCAGAAAGCATATATTGGAAGCCAAGAAAGCCAAATAGACGTTGACTATCAGACCATTAGATTTGACAGCCTCGATAGGGACGTGCATGTTTTTCAAAATAGACCCGATCTGCCGCCCAAACACATTTTTTATGTAAAAGACGGAAATAACGCTCCCCACGTTTTCGCTCCGGCGCTTCTCGAGTATTATGGGGGCACACTTTCGGAAATGCCGAGTTTTGCGCTTATTGGTATCGAAAGCGGCTCCAGTGACGTGCGCCTCAATGAGTACGTAAGGGCCATGTCAAATGATACCGCCGCCTATGATCGCTACAGATCGATTTTCGAAGATGCGATAGTGCCTCAGATCGAAGAGATGCTTGGCTACACCGGCGGGGCAGCTGGGCGTGTCCTCTTCGGCCAATCGAATGGTGGGAGATGGGTGTTGGACTACTCGCTCGACCACCCGAGTTTTGCGTGCAGCATCATGGCGATGTCGATTGCTGGCGGAAATCTCGAGCAATCGGAAGTGGCTGAGGCGAGCTCGGCGACCGATTGCAGAAACTATTACTTGGCCGCGGGTCAACTTGAAGGCAGCATGCTTGCCCGCACGGAAGACATGCATCATATGCTGCTTGCTGCGGGCCTCTCATCCCAGTTGGTGATTGAAGCTGGAGGACACAATTTCAGTTCCTGGGTGCCAGCTTTTCTGTTTTTCTTCGATCAGATTATGACCTCGGCATCGGACTAGATGATGGGGCGAACTCTTCCGACAACAACCGCAATCGAGGACGGGGTTCAGCTGCGTCAGATGCCCAGCTGTCGGTGGGGGAACGCCACCAGCTACCCCACTTTTGCGGCCGGCCAGCCCCTTCGGGGAAGCCAAGTTTGTGCCAGATGTTTGGTTCCGCGAAGTGAGTCGCCAACAATTCCGTGGGTTGACCGGTCCAGCCTGCAAGACTCTGGTCACCATCATTGTTCGCTTCGGTTGGGACATGCCCCTGTGGCACTAAAAACGGGACGCGTGCTTGACTCCTCGCAACGGGACCATGTCCCCGGTGAGTCTCGGCTGACCAAAGCAGTGCACGACTTATCGGCCGTCCGGGCCGCCGATAGGGGGTTATGGTCTCCCGGTCTCCGGGCCGATTCGATGGAATTGTTATTGAGGGTGTAATGCGGATTGCCGGGTTGATTACCGTGGCGCTGTTGGGCTTGGCATACCTTGTGCTGTTCACAAAATCGGACAATGACGGCCAATGTCGGCAGCTCGATGCGAGGACGCTGGAAATCAACGGTCGGATCAATGCGGCCCTGGCCGATTGCGTTGACGTTCTGCTCGGGTCTGAAATAGACACCGTCATCGTCACCTCGCAGGGCGGTGAGACCTTTGCCGGACGCCGGATCGGTAATCGGATCGGGGATCGGCCTCGCACACTGGTGGTCCGCGATCGCTGCCTGTCGTCGTGCGGCAATTATTTTGTTCCGGCGGCGCAGCGCCTCGTGCTTGAGCCCGGCGCCGTCGTCGGGCTGCACGGCACGCCCGATCCTGCGACCATGGCGCGGCACATGCGACATTTTGAGGCCAGTCTCGACCGCGACGTGGCCGCAGGCGAAATCTCCCGCGACGCGCGTGATCGCAGCCTGTCCGGGCAAGTCGAGCGCGACGCGGCCCAACTGGATGAGGAGGCTGCCTTCGCCGAACGCTTCGGCGTGCCCAAGGGCTGGCGCCTCTACCGGGGGGTTGGCGATGGCAGGACCGGATTCCTGCAATATTTCAACGGCCGCAATGAAGCGCTCGACGGCCGTTGGGACCTGCTGGTCGTTGAGGCGCCGATGCTGCAATCCTGCCTGCCCCACGTGCTGGCGGAGGGGTATCAGCAAGCCGCTGACACGCCCCGTTGGCGGCTGCCGCAGCTCTGGCTCCACCCGATTTTCGCCTTCCCTGTCCGCAGTGGTGAATTGCGCTGCACAGACCCGGAGGTGATTGACCCCGCTTGACCCTGTCCCGGGCCTCGCATTCTCCCAGCCCATGACGACGGATCGTTAACTTCCCGCGGCTAGCTTTCCCCTGTCATGACACGCGAAACGCCGCCCGACAGCGAGGCCGGTTCCCAAGCCTCCAGGCCGGGGCCGGACGATGAGAGATTTGCGACTGCGACCGAACTGGGCGCGGCGGAATTTCTTATATCTGCGCTCGATGCGGCCGGCGAGCTGGTGCTGGTGCGCGGTGGCGGCGGACGGGTCGTCCACGTCAATGCCGCCTTCATCGCCGCCTTTGGCGGTGCGCGCGCTGATTGGGTCGGGCAATGGTTCTCCGTTGCCCCGCCGGTCAAAAGCGATGATCCGCGCCGCTATGAAATGCTGATGCGCACGCGTCAGGGCCCCGTCTGGATCGAATGGGATGAGCGGCTTCTGCCCGACAGGCGCGGCGTCATCTCGGTTGGACGCGATGTCAGTTCGCGCCACGAAGCGCATGCCGATCTGGAAGCGTCGCAGCGCGCCAAATCCCTGTTTTTCGCCGCCGTCACCCATGAATTGCGCACGCCTTTGGCCGGTGCGTTGGGAATTGCCGGCCTGCTCGCCACAACGCCGCTGCGGCCCGACCAGGCCGATTATGTCCGCACTCTGGCCAGTTCGGCCGAGCATGCGCTGGCCATGGTTGACGATATTCTCGATCTGTCACGGCTGGAAGCCGGCAAGCTGGCCCTGCGCCCCGACACGGTCGATATCGCCGATCTGGTGCGCGATACCGTCGAACTGGTGGCGCCGCGAGCGCAGCAAAAGGGCCTCGAGATTGGCATTGTCCAGTCCGCCGACGCGCCGACCCGGATTACCGGCGATGCGGCGCGCCTGCGCCAAATCCTGTTCAACCTGATCGGCAATGCCGTCAAATTCACGCTCCAGGGCGGTATCCGCATCGATATCGGTTGCGCCCCGGCGGGCGATGGGCGGGCGCGGCTGTCGCTCTCGGTCAGCGATAGCGGGCCGGGGATTTCCGAGCTCGACCAGCAAAGCCTGTTTGAACATTTCGAGCGCGGCGCTGCCGAACGCGATGGCGCCGAAGGCGGCGCCGGGCTCGGCCTCGCCATGGTGCGCCGTCTGGTTGAGGCGATGGAGTCTTCGATGGGAGTCGAAAGCCGGCTCGGCGAGGGCGCGAAATTCTGGGTGATTTTCGAATTGCCCGTGCTCGCCAGCGGCCTCGGCACCCCGATGGCTGGCCGCGAACTGGCCGTCGCCAGCCCCGACTCCATCCTGCGCCAGGCCCTCAGCGATCAGTTGCGCGAGCTCGGCGGTGATGTTGTCGCGATCGACCGGGCCGAAAACCTCGCCGCCGCATCGGGCCGCGAATTGCTGGTCGATGGCGCTTGGTCAGCGCATGCGGCCGGTTCCGGCGCCCGCCATGTCTGGCAATTGGTGACGCCGGCCGGCAAGGACGATGTCATCGAAGACTTGCCCGACGGCGTCGACGGCTGGCTCGTCAAACCGGTGCGCCTCTCCAGCCTGATCGAACAGATCGCCGGTACTGCGCCGCTGCGCCAGCCCGCCGCCCGGCCACAAATCGAGCCAGAGCCCGAGACGCGTCTGCTGGACGGGCTGCAAATCCTCGTCGCCGAAGACGACCCGGTCAACGCCCTGATCGCGCGCCGGACGCTGGAGCGGCTGGGTGCCCATGTCACCGCCGTCGATAGCGGCCGCGCCGCCCTGCGCGCGCTGGAGACGAGCCATTTCGACGCCGCTCTGCTCGACCAACGCATGCCCGGCATGGACGGTGCCGAACTGGCCCGAATGGCGCGGTTGAGCGGCCATGATCTGCCGCTGGTCGCCCTGACCGCCAATTGCAGTGAGGACGACCGCAAAACCTGCCTTGAAGCCGGCATGAATGATTTCCTCTCCAAACCGGTCGATCCCGATCTTCTGGCCCAGACACTCGCGCGCTTGTGCGCCATCGGGAAGCAGGCCAGCATGGCGCGAAATACGCCAATCGGCTGAGGAGTTTCAGACACATGACCCAAGCGACGAGCGAGAAACCCTCAATGTTTTCCAGACTCGGCGCGGCAGGCAAGGACAAGACCCTGCTGGCGATGCTCTTCCTCGGCCTTGGCGCCGGTCTGCCCTACGCCATCCTTACCGGTACGCTGAATGCCTGGTTCACCGAGGCCGGCGTCGACGTCTCGACCATCGGCGTTTTGTCCTGGATCGGTCTGGCCTACGCTTTCAAATTCCTGTGGTCGCCGGCCCTGCATCGTTCGCGTCCGCCCTTGCTGGGGCGTCTCGGGAATCGGCGCGGCTGGATGCTCGGTTTCCAGCTGATCATCATGATTGCGATGGCGACGATCTCGCTGGCCAACCCGCAGAGCCAATTGCCCTTGATCACGCTGATGGCGCTGATCGGTGTCATCGCTTCGGCCAGCCAGGATATCGTCATCGACGCTTGGCGCATCGAAGTCGCGCGCGATGGCGAACATCTCGATTCGCTCTCGGCCCTGTATCAGCTCGGTTATCGCGTTTCTGGCTTTCTCGGCGGCTTCCTGGCGCTGATCCTGGCGGCGCGGATCGGCTGGTCCTTCACCTTCATGCTGCTCACCCTGATGATGTTGCTGGCGGTCACCGGGGTGATGATCGCGCGCGAATCCACCCGCGTCGCCGCCGCCGATGATCATCTGATCCGGCTCGGCAGCGGCGTCTCGCACCGGATCCGCCATTTCGCCCTGGCGCTGGTCGTGGCCGGCTGGGGCTGGGCCCTGTTTTCGCTCGGCAGTTTCATGGCCGCCACCGTGTTGGGCGAAGAGCCACCGAGCGCGCGTGACTTCATCCGCAATACCGGACCCTGGATCGTCACCGTCACGGTGATCGCACCGGCGATCATCTCCGCCATCCTGCTCTGGATCGAGCGCCGGAACCCGCAACCGGTACAGACGCCGCATACCGGGCTCGGCCGCGCCGCCAATACGCTGCACCGCTTCATTCTCGAACCGCTGATGGATCTGGTCGCCCGGCTTGGCTGGGCCGCACCGCTGGTGCTGGTGCTGATCCTGTCCTACCGCTTTGCCGATCTGGTCTGGGGGGCCTTCGCCTACCCCTTCTATCTCGGCACCAATTTCGGCGCGATGGGCTATTCGCTCGACGATGTCGCCATCGCCTCGAAAATCGTTGGCGTCATCATGACCATCACCGGGGTCGGCATTGGCGGACTGGCGCTGAAAGCCATCGGCCGCATGCCCTGCCTGATCCTCGGCGCGATTCTCGCTGCCGCGACCAATCTTCTGTTCTGGGACCTCACCACCGGCGCCCATTTCGTCGGCGGTTTCCTGCAATTCACCCATCTGGGCGATCTGATGGGCCTGTTCGGCGTCAATGAACGCCTGTCCTGGCTGGTCACCGCCATTGCCGGCGAAAACCTCGCCGTCGGCTTCGCCAGCGTCGTCTTCGTCGCCTATCTCTCCGCCATCGTGAACCCCGACTATGCCGCCGTGCAATATGCCCTGCTCGCCTCGCTGACCATGCTGATCGGAACCCTCGGCCGTGGCGCGCTGGGCGAAATGATCGAAAGCCAGGGCTTCGCCTACGTCTTCATCCTCACCGCCGCCCTCGGCCTGGTCGCCGTCGTCGCGTCCATCGCCGAAGCGCTAAGGCTGAAGTTTGCACCGGCGAAGGTGCAGCCGGATGAGGGCGGGTCTGGGGTGGGTTAGGGGCTGCGCTCAACTCTCTAAAACTACAACGGCTTGTCATCCCTGACGGATGCCCCGCGCATGCGGGGCGCAGATCAGGGACCCAGATCCACCACCGCAAAACCCATCAAGCCGGAGGGGCCATGTCGGCACCCCAGCCCCCAACCGCCGGGCGTCTGGGTCCCTGATCTACGCCCGGATCGCTGGCGCGTCCGGCCATCCGTCCGGGATTGTCTGTTGGGTGTGGTGTTATAGTGGGGTG
>TARA_R110002051_G_scaffold292106_6_pt1 | contig 108827 bp, 106 predicted proteins | sample TARA_R110002051 | Tara Oceans TARA_R110002051 (sample SAMEA4397023) | marine metagenome | biome: Polar Biome; feature: [MES] marine water layer (ENVO:01000295) within the mesopelagic zone...; material: water (ENVO:00002006), including particulate matter (ENVO:01000060) such...
CCAGCCGCAGCTTTCGATCAATATTGACCGCCGCCGGGCATCCGATCTCGGTGTCAGCCTGAATGACCTGGCGGACGTCCTGCAGGTCACCATCGACGGGATGGAAGTCGCCGATCTGAATGTGCGCGATGAATCCATCCCGATCCGGCTCGAGGCCATCGGTGGCGCGATCGACGATCCGACCGACCTTACGAACCTCTATGTCCGGACCAGTCAGGGCAATCTCATTCCGATCTCCAGCCTGGTTACCATGCAGGAGGAAGGTATCGCCGCCCAGCTCGACCGGCATGCCCAGCGCCGCGCGGTGAAGATCGACGCGGATCTGAAGCCGGGCCTGCCGCTGCATGACGCCATTCGCGATGTGCAGGCACTGGCGAAAGAGATCCTGCCGGACGATGTGAGCCTGATCCTGCTCGGTGAGGCGGAGGCACTTGAGGAAACCTCGAACGAGGTGATGATCACCTATGCCATTGCGATGATCGTGGTGTTCCTCGTTCTGGTGGCCCAGTTCGAGAGCCTGACCAGTGCGGCGATCGTGGTGCTGACCGTGCCCTTCGGGATCGCGGCGGCAATTTACGCGCTGCTGCTGACGGGCACCTCGATCAATATCTACAGCCAGATCGGTCTGGTGATGATGATCGGGCTGATGGCGAAGAACGGCATTCTGGTGGTCGAGTTCGCGGACCAGCTCCGCGATCATGGCTTCAGTGTGCGTCAGGCCGTCGAGCGGGCGGCGCTCGTCCGCCTGCGGCCGATTGCCATGACCATGGTCTCGACCATTCTGGGCGGCCTGCCCCTGATCCTGAGCACAGGGCCCGGCGCCGAGGCGCGGAGTGCCATCGGCTGGGTCGTGTTCGGTGGCCTCGGGCTGGCGGCGGCCTTTACTCTCTACCTGACACCGGTGATCTATATCGCCCTGGCCAGCCTGTCCCCGGCTCGTGCCGCTGCGGCCGACAAGCTGGACCGGGAGCTGGAAGAGGCCAGGAATATCCGGGACGTCGCCGAGGCCGAGGAACAGCCGGCCGAGTAAGGCGGGCGTAATTCTGCCCGTTGCGGACCGTTAAAGAAAAAGCTCGGTGAGCCAGAGCAGGGCGGCGGCGATCATTCCGGCGGCGGGGAAGGTCATGGCCCAGACCGCGAGAATGCGGACGGCGTCATCGCGCCGGATCAGCATGCGCTGTTTTTTCTGCTTCACGCCTTCTTCGAACACCCTTTTTTCCAGATCGCGCCGGGCCCGGTACTCACGATAGATACCGATCCCGAAGATGGCGCCGACGGCGATCTGCGTCGTGCTGACTGGCAGGCCAACCCAAGAGGCTGCGGTCACGGTGGAGGCCGTTGCCATGGCAATGGCATAGGCCCGGATCGGGTTGATCTTGGTGATCCGGGTGGCGACGACGCGAACCATGCCGGAGCTGAAGAACAGCAACCCGGCGGACAGTCCGAGAGCGCCGAGCAGCAGCACCCAGAAGGGGACGTAAAGTGCGAGGCTCAGATCCGATGTCTTCTGCACATGCAGGATGGCGGTGACCGGTCCGGCGATATTGGCGATGTCGTTGGCGCCATGGGAGAAGGCGAGGAACCCGCCCGCTGCGATCAGTGGAACCCGGAACAGGGCCTGCACGGTCTGGCTTCTGTTCGCCAGCCCCATGGAGACGCGGCGGATATAGGGGCCGGAGGCGACCAGTGCCGCGATAAAGGCGCCGAGTATTGTTGTTACAAGGACGGGTGTCGCCGGTCTCCAGACATTGGAGAGCCCCTTTGCGATCAGGAAGAGGGTGAAGAGCGCGGCCATCGCGGCGATCAGGACCGGTATCCAGGTACGGGCGGCCCGCACCTTGTTCTGCACCTCGAGCAGCTGCGATTTGATGAAGGCAAGGATCAGGATGGCGGCGATAGCGCTCACCACCGGCGACAGAAACCAGCCGAGCGTGATCAGGGAAATCTCGGGCCAGACAACGGCGCCGGTCCCGAGAGAGAAGACGGTGACGCCGACGATGCCGCCGATCACTGAATGCGTGGTCGAGATCGGAACCCGCACCAGGTTCGCGGCATTGATCCAGAGCGCGCCTCCGGCGAGGGCGGCAATCATCGCGTAGACGAATTGCACCGGATCGTGCACGGCATCCTGATCGACAATGCGATAGGCGATGCGGCCGGCGACGTGCTCCCCGGCCAGCAAGGCACCGGCAATTTCGGCCACGGCGGCAAGCAGCAGGGCGGCGCCGAGGGGCAATGCCCGGGCACCGACCATCGGGCCGACCGAATTGGCGATGTCGTTGGCGCCGACATTCAGCGCCATATAGCCGCCGACCAGCGCGACGCAGGCCGCGAAAAGCGCATCCTGGGAGCTGCCGAAATAATAACCGAGGAGAAATGCCGCCGCGGAAAACGCAAGTGCAAGCAGGCATTGCCGGAACGACAATGTGGCCAGCCTGCCAGGGGCGCCGTCGTTCCTGTCGTGCTGAAGGATTTTGGTCAGGGCTGAGGTTTCAAGCTGCATATGGCCGATCCGGTCGCGCGCTTCCCGTTAATGTGAAGCAGAAGCGCATGAATGGCACAGTATGAATCAGCGGCCCGGTGAGGAAAAGCACTCGCCGGAAAAGGCTTGTGCAGGCTGGCTGGCCAGCATCGCCTCGACATCCGGCTGCCGCGGCATCGGCCCGACGGCACCGAAGCCCTGGGTCGCCAGCGCGGCGGCTGCGTTGGCATGGTGCGCCGCCCTGAACGGATCGCTTGTCCGCAGATACTCGGCCAGAAAACCGCCGTCGAACGTGTCGCCGGCCCCGGTCGCATCCTTCGCCTCGACCCTGTGCCCGGCAATCCGTTTCCGGCCCTGTGCCGTCGCGACGAGGCAGCCTTCCTCGCCAAGGGTCAGGGCGACGATCCCGGCCCCGAGGCCGAGATAGTAATCCGCGATCTCGTCCGGATCGCTCTTTCCGGTCAGAACGCTTGCGTCATCCAGTCCGGGCAGGGCGATGTCGGCTTCTGCCATGGCGGCGTGGATCATCGCGCGGGCCCGGTCCAGCGGCCAGAGTTTCAGCCGCAAATTGGGATCGAAGGAAATTCTGACGCCGGCTTCCTTTGCATGGGAGATCGCCGCGAAGACGGTGTCGGCCGCGCTGTTGGAAATGGCCATGCTGATACCGGAGATGTGCAGGACCTTCGCGTCCCGGATCATGCCGCGCGGCAGAAAGCCCGGTGTCATCCGGCTCGCCGCCGATCCGGCGCGATGATAGCTGAAGCGATGTCCGTCCGGGCCATGCGTGACAAAATAGATCCCGGTATGCCCGTCCGGACAGGTTTCGACCCCGCGCGTATCGATGCCTTCCTCTTCCCAGAGCTGCATGAAGCTCTCGCCGAACGTATCCCGTCCGATCCGGGTCAGATATCCGACGGAGGCGCCTTGCCGGGCCGCGGCAACGGCCGCGTTCGATGTGTCGCCGCCGTGACCGGCAAGATAGCGTTCGTCCGGCTGCTGATTGAATTCCAGCAGCGGCTCGCCAAGGCAGAGGAGTTCAGGAAACTGTATCATCCGTGAGCCGCCGCCAGTGCACGTGCAGCCGCATCCCTGACCGGCTTTGGATCGTTCGCCTTCAGGGCATCGACCGGCACCAGTTCCCCTCCCATGCCGAGGCAGAGCGCTCCGGCATCGAGATAGGCCTTGGCCGTGTCGGGCGAGACACCGCCGGTCGGCATCAGCGGAATATCCGGATAGACGGATCTGATCGCCTTGAGGAAGTCCGGACCGCCGCATTCCCGGGCCGGAAAGATCTTCACGACAGCCGCGCCGGCTGCCCAGCGCGCTTCAACCTCGCTTGGTGTCGCGGCGCCGGGCAGATAGGGAATTCCGGCTTTCGCGGCGGCTTCCCCAACCCCTGGTGCCGCCCCGGGAGAGACGAGAAAGGATGCGCCCGCATCAATGGCGGCTTTCGCCTGTTCGGGGGTACGCACCGTGCCGGCACCGATCAGCGCGTCGGGCGCCGTACGAGCGAAGGTTTCGATCACACGGTGAGCATCGGGCGTTGTGAAGGTAAGTTCCAGTGCCTGCAATCCGGCTTCAAGCAGCCATTCACACGCACGGATGGCCAAGTCTGCGCTTGGTGTCCTGATGACAGGCACAATCTTGAGCGCGGCAAGCCGTTCTCTCAGAGCCTCGTCCTTAGCATTCAACATATCCCACCCCCCGATGGTTTAGCGCGGCGAACTCTCCATGATTCTCGGATGATGTACAAGTGTATGCATTTTGGGTTATGCGCCACCGCGCTTTTTCAGCAACCGGCGGACCATTTCGGGCGCTTCGCCAAGATAGTTCTCCGGTTTGGTCAGGGCTTCGACGCTGTCCCGGTCGAGCGCGCCTGAAATCTCCGGTTCGGCCATCAGCGCATCAAGGAACACCGCCTCTCCGGAGAGCGCCTTGCGGCAGCAATCATAGACCACGTCATGGGCCACCTGCCGGCCGATATGCGGGGCGAGGCCCATCATTACCGCCTCGGCGACGATCAGGCCCTTGGTGGTGTCGAGCACCTGACGCATGGCGTCCGGGCGGACTTCCAGACCTTCCAGTACTTCCGCCGCTGCCGCGAGGCCGCCGGAGGCAACGATGAAGGCGGTCGGCAGGGCGTGCCATTCGACATGCCACTGACCGGTCGCGCGCTCATGGTCCTGCACCATCGCATCCAGCATGGCGCTGTGCTGCTCGCGCACGATCTTGGCGGCGGCCAGCATCATCTCGGAAGAGATCGGGTTGCGCTTCTGCGGCATGGTCGAGGAGGCGCCGCGTCCGGAGACATAGGGCTCCAGCACCTCGCCGGTTTCGGTTTGCATCATCAGCATGATGTCGTAGCCGATCTTGCCGATGCTGGCGGCGACCAGGGCCAGGAAGCCGGTGACCTCGGCGAAGCCGTCCCGGATGGTGTGCCAGGTGATGTCCGGCACGGCGAGGCCGAGTTCTTTCGCCAGCGCTTCTTGTGTCGCAAGGCCATTGCCCGAGAGCGAGGCAAGGGTGCCGGCGGCGCCGGAGAATTGCACGACCTCGACCCGGCCGCGCAACTCGGCAAGGCGGGTGCGGTGCCGGTCGATGGCGGACAGCCATGTCGCCGCCTTGAAGCCGAAGCTGACCGGCAGGGCGTGTTGCAGATGGGTGCGGCCCGCCATCGGGGTCTCCGCATATTCTTCCGCCAGCTTGGCCAGCGCCGTGGCGATCCGCTCCAGATATTCCTCGACGATATCGAGCCCGGCGCGGATCTGCAGCACGTCGGCGGTGTCCATGATGTCCTGGGTGGTGGCGCCCCAGTGGCAATATTGCCCGAGCCCGTCCGGTGCCCAGGTGGAGAGTTGTTCCACCAGCGGCAGGATCGGGTAGCCGACGATCTGGGTCCGGGCGGACAGCGTGTCCATGTCGAGCTTGTCGATATCGGCTGCCTCGGTGATCGCCTTCGCCGCATCTTCCGGGATCAGGCCGAGCTGCGCCTGTGCCCGTGCCAGCGCCGTCTCCACGTCGAGGTAAAGCCCGAGCATGGTGTCGTCCTCGAACAGGCCGCGCATGTCGGCCGTGCCGAACATGTCTCCGTAGATGCTGGATTTGACGACGATCGAGGGCATTGTGTGACTCCGTTTGGTTGGACGGGGACGAGACTACATCAGAAGCCGAGCACGAACACCAGTGCGAGACCGGCAGCAAAGGCCGCGATGGCGCGCAGGCCGGCGGTCGCATTGACGAGGCCCCAGCTTGTCAGGGCCAGCCCGGCACCGAGCTTCACGAAGGCGGCGAGCGCAAGCAGCGGTGTGTCGGTAAGCGCGATCAGGGACGGGTTCGCCACCATGCCCAGCGGCACGATATAGAGCCCGATGCCGAGCCGCATGGAATTGCCCGCTACCTTCAGCCAGGGCGCGTCGGCCATCCCGGCGGCGATGAAGACCGTGCCGCAGACCGGCGGCGTGATGGTCGAGAGCAGGGCGTACCAGAAGACGAACAGATGTGCCGTCAGCGGCGGCAGACCGAGTTCCTGCAATGCCGGACCCGCGACGGAAATGCAGATCACATAGGCGGCGGTCGTCGGCACTTCCATGCCGAGGATCAGGCAGGCCAGTGCGGTCAGTAGCAGGGCGGCCCAGAGCTGGCCGCCGGAGAAGGAGAGGATGGCCGAGGTCACCTTGACGCCAAGCCCGGTCATGTTCAGCACGCCGACGATGATCCCGGCACAGAGAATGATCGAGGCGATCATGGCGATCTGCCGGGCGGCATCTACGGCGGCGCTGGAGAGCCGGTCCCAGGTGGTCTTCAACCCGGCGAAGCCGTCCGGGTTCAGCGGCAGCATGGCGGCGGCGGCGAAGATCGCCACACCGGCGGCATATTGCGGCGTGTAGCCGGTGCCGAACAGCACGGCCAGCAGGGCGCCGAAGGGGATGACGAAGAAAGGCAGCGTGCGCAGCACCGCGCGCCGGTCCGGGATTTCGGAGGCATCCATCGCCTTCAGGCCATCGCGGGCGGCGAACCAGTCGATACCGAACCAGACGGCGGCGAAGAACAGGATGGCAGGCAGGATCGCGGCGGCGACGATGGTGTCGTAGGTGGTCGCCAGAAGCTCCACCATGACGAAGGCACCGGCGCCCATCAGCGGTGGCATGATCTGCCCGCCGGAGGACGCGACAGCCTCGACGGCGGCGGCGAGCGGCGCCGGGTAGCCGAGACGGCGCATGGTCGGAATGGTGAAGGCGCCGGTGGAGGCGACATTGGCGGAGGCGGAGCCGCTGATCGAGCCGAACAGGGCCGAGGCGAGCACGGAGACCTTGGCCGCCCCGCCCTTGAGACGCCCAGCCAGCCGGGTGGCGACATTCATGAAGCCGGTGCCGCCATGTCCCGCGCCGACCAGGGCACCGAGCACGATGAAGACGGCGACGACATTGACGGAGACACCGGTAAGCGGTCCCCAGATCCCGCCCTCGGCAATGACAAGGGTGCCGAGCAGGCTGTCGAACGGCAGGCCCGGATGGCCGAACTCGCCCGGCAGATAGTCGCCAAAGAGGCCGTAAAGCAAGGCAATGACGGCGAATGCCGGCAGGGCCAGTTTCACCGCCCGGCGCGCCATCTCAAGGACAATCAGGAGGATCAGGACACCGCCCGCGCGCTGCAGCCAGCCTTCGGTGTAACCGTACTGGTCGCCAAGGGCTTCGGTATTCCAGGAGATGTAAGCGCAGATGGCGATCCCGGCCCCGGCCAAGAGCCAGCCCGAGATCCGGGAGACGAGAGAGCCGCCCGCACCAATGACGAAAACCCAGGGAAGCGCCAGTGCCAGATGCACCGGGCGCACCAGCAGATTCGGCAGCAGGCCGGTGAAGATCAGCGTGACATGGAACGCGACGGACCCGAAGGCAAGCAGGGTGACGAGCGCCGCCACGCCACTGAATGGCACGGTCCGGTCATTAGCGGAGGGAAGCATCGGCGCAATCTCGGTCGCGTATCGGGAAGGGGCAGGCGCGGGAGACGGCGGTCCGTCTCCCGCTGTGTGAGGTGTGGTTTACTTGATGGCGTCGGGAATGGCGATGCCGGCTTCCGCATAGTAACGGGCCGCGCCCGGATGCAGCTTGCCGATCACGTTGGCCAGCATTTCCGGTTTCACGCCGTCCCACCATTTGGCGCTGCTGCCCATGGAACCCTTTGCTTCCCAATAGGACTTGGTCAGCGTGTAGGCATCGTCGTCGCTCATCTTCGTCGTGGTGTAGGCGACAACCGGCAGGGACGTGGTGTTCACATCTTTATCGATGCCCGGATAGGTTCCGGCCGGGATCACCAGCTTGGTGCGCTTGGTTGCCTTGATCTGCTCGTCGGTCATGGAGAGCAGCTGGACTTCCGTGCCCGCGGCGGCCTCGATCACGTTCGGCGCCGGGTAGGAGCCGGCGGTGGCGAAGCCGTCCACCTGACGGTTCTTCAGGGCCGGGACAGCGGCATTCAGCTCGGCATCGACCAGCTTCACCTTGCCGTCGAGACCGAACAGCTTGAAGTTCTTGGCGGCTTCACTGGCGCCGAAGCTGCCTTTACCGATGATAAAGCTTTTTCCGGCAAGTTCGTCGAAGCTCGTCACGCCGCTATCGCCGCGAACGACGTAATGCATGGTGAGGGACGGGATCGGGAACAGGGCACGGATGGATGTGTAATCCGTGCTGTCCTCGAACTTGCCCTTGTTGGCCATGGCCAGCTTCACCAGCACCGGCGGGGTGGTGAAAACGTAATTACCGGGGCGGCGGGCGCTTTCCTTGACGTTCTGGACCGAGCCCTGGCTTTCCTCGACGGTCAGAACCATGGCGCCGCCGGTGGCTTTCTTCACCGCTTCGGCGACCTGGACGGCCATCTGGTAATAGGACGAGGTCGATTTCGCGGACTTGTAGGTCACGCGGGTTTCGGCAGCGGCATCGGCCGCGATCAGTGCCGGTGCGGTAAGCGCCACGCCGAGCAGACCGGCGCTCAGCAGTTTGGTGATCTTTTTCATTGTTCCTCCCAGGGGAAAGGCATATGGCCGTCGAGTGGTAAGCATCTTGTCTTTTGCGGGCAAGAGGCTTGTCAAGATAACAGCTGTGCCGCAGAAGCTTGGCAAATCCGTGGCGGAATACCCGGCCACGACAATCCGATGAAAGGACCCCTTGAATGTCGGAAAATGTCACCATTCTTGACGGCGGTTTCTCGCGTGAGCTTGAACGTCTTGGCGCGCCGTTCAGGCAGCCGGAATGGTCCGCGCTGGCACTGATGGAAACGCCGGAAATCGTCGAGCAGGCACATATCGAATTCATCAAGGCCGGTGCCGGGGTCATCACTACGAACAGCTATGCCGTCGTTCCGTTCCACATCGGCGAAGAGCGTTTCGCCAGTGATGGACGGCGGCTGATCGAATTGTCCGGAACGCTTGCCCGAGCAGCCGCGGACAAATATCCGGGCGTACAGGTCGCCGGCTCCGTCCCGCCGCTCTTCGGCTCCTACCAGCCGGAGGATTTCGATGCGGAGCGCGCGCCGGCCCTGCTGGCGGAACTGGTGGGCGGGCTGGCGCCGCATGTTGATCTCTGGCTGATCGAGACGACCAGCAGCATTGCCGAGATGGCGGCCGCTGCAGAGGCGACAGCTTCAGCGCCGAAGCCGCTCTGGGTCGCCTATACGCTTGAAGACGACACTCCGGAACAGGGTGCCCCGAGACTGCGCTCCGGCGAGGCTGTCCGCGATGCGGCGGCCGCGGCGGCGCGCTGTGGTGCGGAGGCGGTTCTGTTCAATTGCAGTGTACCGGAAGTGATGGAGGAAGCGCTGCGCGAGGCGCGTGCCGCCCTGCCGGTGTCCATCCGGACCGGCGTCTATGCGAATGCCTTCGGCAAACCGGCAAGCGGCATGGCCGCGAATGAAGGGCTCAGTGAAATGCGCCGGGACCTCGATCCGCCGGCCTATGTGGTCTGGGCCCGGAAATGGCGCGATATGGGGGCATCGATCATCGGCGGATGTTGTGGCATCAGTGCCGCCCATATCGCGGTTCTGGCGGGTGCCTTGAAAGACGGTGATCAGTCGTCGTAGGCGAAACGCACCGCGTCGTAACGGGTGCCGTAGATCGTCTGATCGACGGTCCCCGTCCGCCGCATGCCGGCTTTCTCGTAGAACCCGATAGCCCGGTCGTTTCCGGCCAGGCAATAGAGCTCCATGCCGGGACCGGCCAATGCGTGGCAGTGGGCAAGCAGGGCTTTCCCGACGCCGCCGCCATGGGCTGCCGGATCGACGTGGAGGGATTCCAGTTTGGAGCCTTCCAGGACGGCCATGACCAGGATTTCCCCGTCCCGCTCGCCGACAAGGAAGGTTACGCCCTCGTCCTCAAGCAGTTCGCGCCATTTCGGACGATCGGGCGCGGCGCTGGCGATCAGATCCGCTTCCGGAACCAGACCGTCATAGGCAATCAGGCGGGCGGCGCAGTAGATCTCCGCGATACGGGGAATATCCGCCAGCGTTGCCGACCGGATGGTCAGCCCGCTCACGCGCCAGTCCATTCGGAGACGACGGTCTCCAGAGCGGGGCGCGGGCGCTCCGTCGGCGGGGTGGAGGCACTGCCGATATAGACGAAGCCGATGATCTCGGTGTCGGCGGAATGGCCGAGGGCCTTCTTGACGCCCTCGTCGAAAGCCGGCCATTCGGTCAGCCACTGGGCGACATAGCCGAGGGCATGCGCCGCGTTCAGCAGGTTCATGCAAAGTGCGCCGCCGGACATCTGCTGCTCGATCAGCGGCACCTTGTGATCCGGATGAAGGTCGGCGGTAACAACCAGAAGAACCGGCGCCCGGCCCGGCCGTTCCCGCTCGAAGGTGATCATGTTCTCGGAGGCATCCTCGCCCCAGATCTCGGCAAAGCGGCTTGCGAAGACCTCGCCGAGCGCTGCCTGACCGGCTTCATGCAGCACCTGAATGCGCCAGGGGCCGATCTTGCCGTGATCCGGAACCCGGATACCGGCGGTGAGGATTTTTTCCAGCTCGGCCGCATCGGGGCCCGGCCCGACCATATCCTTGACGACGACGGAACGGCGGGTGAGGAGCAGATCGATAGCTTCCACGGATTGGTCCTTAGGTTTGATGGATCGAATAGGGACTAGATCGGTTCTATTTCAATCCGTTCAATCTGAAAAGTCTTCCTGACGGAAAATTGCCACACCTTTTCAGCGCTCGGCGTCTTCACCGCGTGGTGGTGTCCATTCACGGTCCGGCAGGTTTTTGCCGGCGAGACGGTCCGAGCGCATGACCTGCATCAGCTCGTCGAGGCGCTCGCGAACCGCTGTGAGGTACTTTTTCCCGACGCCGCCGGCCCAGTATTCGCGCAGGACATCGACGGTCTGCATATCGTGGCGGCGGAAGGCGCGGACCTTCTGTTCGGCCCGGAAGGGATGCAGGCCGAGTTCACGCAAGGTGCGGCGGCCGAGCATCAGCGCGCCCTCGAAGGCCTCGCGTTCAATTGCATGGGCGCCGGCCTTCTCAAGCTCATAGAGATGATGACGATCGAAGGCGCGGGCGACGATGCGGCATTTCGGGAAATGCTCCGCCACATGCCGGACGAGCGCGGTCTGCTGGTCCTGATCGTCGAGCGCCGCAACCAGAACTTCGGCCTCGCCAAGTCCGGCGGCTTCGAGCAGGTCCGGGCGGGTAGCGTCGCCGTAATAACTGTGCACGCCGGTCTGGCGCATCCGTTCGACCAGATTGGGATCGTGGTCGAGCACCACGATCTTGTAATTCTCCGCCATCAGCAGGCGGGCGATGATCTGGCCGACGCGGCCGACACCGGCGATCACCACCGTGCCGGGTTCCGGAATGTCGTCCGCCGGCCGGTTTGTCTCGGTGAGCGTACGCGGTGCGACATAGCGTTCGAACAGGATGAACAGCAGCGGCGTCAGCAGCATGGTGACGGCAACGGCGAGGATCAGAATCTCGACCAGGCTGCCGGCAATGGCGCCGCTCGATCCGGCAAAGCCGAACAGCACAAAGGCGAATTCACCCGCCTGGGCGAGGCCGAGGCCGAACATCCATGTGTCCTGCCAGGGCAGCCGGAAGATACCCGCCAGTGCGAGCAGAACCAGGGCCTTGACCAGGATGATGCCGAGGGCGATGCCGATGATCAGGAAGAACTCGGAGAACAGCAGTCCGAAATCGATACCCGCGCCGACGGAGATGAAGAACAGGCCGAGCAGCAGCCCCTTGAACGGTTCGATATCGCTTTCGATGGCATGCCGGTATTCGCTGGTCGACAGCACGACACCGGCGAGAAAAGCCCCGAGCGCGGCGGACACCCCGACGAGGTCCATCAGCAGGGCGGTGGATACAACGATCAGCAGGGCGGCGGCGGTGAAGAGCTCCCGCATCTGGGACGCGGCGATCAGGCGGAAGGCCGGCCGGACCAGAAAGCGTCCGGTCAGGATGATGAAGGCAATGGTGGCGACGATGACGAGCGTCTGGAACCAGCCGGGAAAGCCGTCCAGCAGACTTCCGTGATGCGCGGGGTCGGCGGCATTGCCCGGATCTATCGCAATCGGATCGCCGACGGCCAGCAATGGCAGCAGGGCCAGCATGGGGATGACCGCGATGTCCTGAAAAAGCAGCACGGAAAAGGCGGACTGCCCGCCCCGCGATCGCATCCAGCCTTTCTCGTTCAGGGTTTGCAGCACGATGGCCGTGGAAGAAAGCGCGAGCGTCATGCCGATGACGAGGGCGGTCTGCCAGGCGAACCCTACGGCCATCGCGGCCGCTGTCAGGGTGGCGGTCGTGAGCACGACCTGGAGTCCGCCCAATCCGAGCAATTGCCAGCGCATGCGCCAGATCATCTGCGGTTCCAGCTCAAGCCCGATCAGGAACAGCATGATGACCACGCCGAATTCGGCGAAATGCTTGACCGTTTCGGTTTCCGCACCGGCGACGATGCCGAGCACCGGACCGATGGCGATGCCCGCGAAGAGATAGCCGAGCACGGAGCCGAGGCCGAGCCGGTGCGATACGGTAACCGCGATCACGGCGGCAAGCAGATAGATGAACGCGTCCTGAAAGAACCCCATCAGACGGCCGCCGGTTCCGGGGAAATAGCCTCTTCGAGGATATCGTTCAAAAGCGGTGCCGCCCCGGCTTTCTCAAGATTCAATGTGTTGTCGCGCAATGCGGTCAGCAGGCGGCTGTAATCGGCAACGATGCCGTCGAGCCGTTTTTCCTCCTCGGCGTCCTCGGCCGAGAAGACTCCGAAGGGCGCAATATAGCGCATCCCGCAAAACTTGGCGGTCTGTTCGAAGGGCGAGAACAATGTCCGCAGCTCGTTTTCGTATTTGCCCCGTTTTTTGTAGGCCTCGCGGGCCGTGCCGCAGGTGGCGACCTGAAGCATGACTTTGCCGGCAAGCGCGGTTCCTTCGGAGCCGTAGGCGAACCCGTGTTCAAACACGAGATCCTGCCATTCCTTCAGCAAGGCGGGGCTGGAATACCAGTAGACAGGGTGCTGCAGCACAAGGCTGTCCGATTCCAGCAGGCGCCGCTGTTCCCGGTCGATATCGATATCGAAATCCGGATATTCAGCATAGAGATCGACCAGCTCCACGCCGTCGATGGCACGCGCGGCGGCAACCAGGGCCGTGTTCGCGACGGACCGGTCGGTTCGCGGATGCGCGAAGAGAACCAGAACGCGTGCCATTTTCAGAATCTCCCCCCGAACACAACCGATAAACAGACATGAGGCCGCGCGGCCCGAATGTCCAGCCATGCGGGAGATTGCTGTCCCTGTTTCTTACAGATCACGCATTCAGGCGTGAAATCGCAAGTGCGACCGCTTTTGCGCGCGGCACCAGGGTATCCAGACGGCAATATTCGTTGATCGAATGCGCGCCGCCGCCGACCGGGCCGGTAGAGCACAGGGTTGGGGTGCCGACCTGGGCGGTGAAGCCGCTATCCGCGCTGCCGCCGGAAAACTCGCCGTCGATGGCCATGCCGAGCTCGGACGCGCCGCTGACATAAATGTCGAAAATATTCTGGCTGTCGCCCGACATGGTGAGCGGCAGGAAACCGCGTTCCTGAACGACGCGGGTTTCCGTGCCGGGCAGGTGGGTGGTGTCGAGGATCTCCTGGATATCGCGCCAGACCTGGTCGCGCTGTTCCATGGTCTTGAACCGGACATCCACCTCGGCGGTGCAGAGCGGAGCGACCGTGTTGACGGAGCTGCCGCCGGAGAGCAGGCCGACATTCACCGTGACGCCGGTCTCGAAGTTCGTGAGTGCATGCAGGGCCTGGATCTTGCGGGCCATTTCCTCGATCGCGCTGACGCCTTTCTCGGGCTGGCCACCGGAATGGGCGGCGACACCGGCAATCTCGAACTTGAAGAAGGAGGCGCCCTTGCGGCCGGTCACGACGTTACCGGTCTCACGGCCGGGCTCCGCGTTGAAGACCGCCCGTGCGCCGCGCGCGGTGGCCTCGATCACCGGACGTCCGGAAGGAGAGCCGATTTCCTCGTCACCGGTATAGAGGGCGACCAGCGGGAAGGGGGCGCCGCCGAACTTGTGGAAGGCTTCCATGATGAAGGTGTTCATCACCAAGCCGGATTTCATGTCGGCAACGCCGGGGCCGTAGGCGATATCGCCATCCCTGGTGAAGGGACGGTCCGCAACGGTGCCGTCCGGGAAGACGGTGTCCCGGTGGCCCATCAGCACGATATGCCGGTTGGCGCCGCCCGGCGCGGCCGAGATCTCGGCCCGGATGCAATCGCCGAAGTTCTCGGCACCGGTGCGTTCGGTCTTGATCCCGGCGGCGTTCAGATGCGCCTCGATCTTCGCGCCGACGGCATCGACGCCGGGTTTGTTGTAGGTGCCGGATTCCGTGTTCACCAGCTCTTCGAGCAGGTCGGTCATGGCTTCACGCTGGCTGTCCAGCCAGTTCAGAACCTCATCGATGGGTTTGCCAGTCATAATTATCCTCAGGGGGCTGGAAAGCGAAAATCAGATATTCACGGAGAAACCGCCATCGACCGGAATGGCCGTGCCGGTGACGAAATTGGAGGCGGCGGCGGAAAGGAACACCGCGACGCCGGCCAGGTCTTCGGGATCGCCCCAGCGGTCGGCCGGGGTGCGGCCCTGAATGCGATCGTGCAAACCGTCTACATCGATCCGGGCCTGCCGGGTCATGTCGGTATTGATCCAGCCGGGCAGGATGGCGTTCACCTGGATATTGTCCGGCGCCCAGGCCACGGCCTGCGACTTGGTGAGCTGCACGATGCCGCCCTTGCTGGCAGCATAGGCCGCACCGTAACTGGAGCCGAAAATCGACAGCATGGAACCGATATTGATGATCTTGCCGCCCTCGGCCGACAGCAGAGGGTAGGCCGCATTGCTGCAGATGAAGGCGCTGCTCAGATTGGTGTCGATCACCGTCCGCCAGTCCTGCAGCGAGAGCTTGTGCGGCACGTTGCGGATATTGGTGCCGGCATTGTTGATCAGGATATCGAGTCGCCCGAAGCGGTCTTTCGCCGCGGCCATGGCGGCCGCGCAATCCTCTTCGCTGGTCACGTCGGCCGTAAAGGCGCTGGCCTTGACGCCGAGCGCTGCCAGCTTTCCTTCGGCGATGTTGTTTTTCTCGGAATTGCGCCCGATGATCATGATTGACGCGCCGGCCCTGGCAAGTCCCTCGGCCATCGCCAGACCGATGCCGCCGTTGCCGCCCGTTACCGCGGCGACCTTGCCGCTCAGATCGAAAGCTCCCATCCCGTCCCCCTGCTTGGCTTCTTTACTATTTTGATCATGTCACTCTGATAGCCGCCGCCGAAAAGCACAATGTCTGTGCCGGAAGGAGACCGGTGCTTCGGGTGTCCGGATCGCTTTCATGATCCGGCATTGTGTGTTCCTGCGGGCGCAGAGCCGTCATGGAGGGCTGACGGTCTTCATTCTAATGAAACCGCGCAAGCTCGCGCGGATCTCATATTCCAGAGCAAGGCGGGGATTTACAGGTTTTTAACGTTCTGAGCTTTAGCGTGAATCATCCAGGGTTGTACGAGATGCGCCGGGCTTTCAAACAGGGATCTGCTCAATGTTCCCGTGTTTGATTTTTTAATTGCCGTGAATGCTATTTTCGCACTCTATGGGGGTGTTTTCGCGTCTTAGGCCGCCGGCTCCCACTGAAACAACTCTGGATTCCCGCAGGCCATAAGCCGCGGGCCCGGAATGCGTATTGCATATGGGGGATGACGGCCAGGGTGGCCGATACAATTTGCTGTTTCAGTAAGTCCGGAGAGGGAACGTGGTTCAGTATAACGCTCCCGGTCAAGTCGGAGACCGCCTATGATTGATGATGATGCCCTTATCTTCGCTGCGGAGGAGCCGGATGCCACTGCCCTCGACCGTCCGCATGCCGTGCAACCCAAATGGAAGATCATCATCATCGACGATGATCCGGGGATGCATGATGTCACCAAGTTGACGCTGGCGGATTTCGAGTTCGCGGGTCGCGGGTTGAGTTTCATCAGTTGTTATTCCGGCACCGAGGCGAAGGACGTTCTGGCGGATCATCAGGACGCCGCGCTGATCCTGCTGGATGTGGTTATGGAGACCGAGCATGCCGGGCTTCAGGTTGTGCAGTACATTCGGGAGGAGTTGAATAACTGGCGCTCGCGTATTGTCTTGCGGACGGGGCAGCCAGGGCAGGCGCCGGAACGCAAGGTCATCGCGAATTACGACATCAACGACTACAAGGAAAAGACGGACCTCACTGCGACGAAGCTGTTCACCCTGCTGTGCAGCGCGCTCCGATCCTATCGGGACATCATCACGATAGAGCAGAACAAGCACGGTCTGGAGCAGGTGATCTCGGCATCAGCCAATGTGTTCGAGCTCAAATCGATGAACAAGTTCGCCGAAGGGGCCCTCGAGCAGCTCACCGCGCTCCTCCATCTCGATCCAAGCGCGGTTTACATGCAGAAGAACAGTATGGTGAGAGGCGGTCTTGCAGCCTCCTATACCGGCGACAGATTGCATATTTTGGCCGGGACGGGAGACTTCAGCACCTATGCCGGCCGCGATGCGCAAAACGTTTTACCGGAAGACATTGTCCACCGGCTGGATGGTGCCATCAAGAGCCGGAAAAGCAGTTATGAAGATGGTGATTTCATAGGCTTTTTCGAGGACCGGCAGGGTGGGGTGAACCTGACCTATATGTCCGGTGTCAGCGCGATCAGTCCGGTTGATCGGCGCTTGCTGGAACTGTTTATCCAGAACGTATCCATCGCTTTCGAGAACGCGCAGCTGCACGAGGATGTCTTCAGCACGCAGCGTGAGATTGTCTATCTGCTCGGCGATGCGGTGGAGACCCGTTCGGAGGAAACAGGAAATCATGTGAAACGGGTGGCTGAGGTCAGCCGCATGCTCGCCGCCGCGTATGGGCTTGGCAGTGACGAGGTCGAGCTGATCAAACTGGCTGCGCCGCTCCATGATATCGGCAAGATTGGCATTCCGGATGCAATCCTGAACAAGCCCGGAAAACTTGAGCCGGAAGAGTGGGAGATCATGAAATCCCACGCAGAACTCGGTCACCGGATGCTTGTTGGATCAAACCGCAAGATTTTGAAAACTGCCTCGATCATTGCCCTGGAGCATCATGAGAAATGGGATGGCTCTGGCTATCCGTATGGAAAAAAGGGTGAGGAAATTCACATCTATGGACGGCTGGTCGCAATCGCGGATGTGTTCGACGCTCTTGGCAGCACGCGAAGCTACAAGAAGGCCTGGTCGCCGGCGGATATCCGGACATTCATGACGGAGCAGCGCGGACGCCATTTCGATCCGCGCGGGATCGACCTGTTCATGGAGAGTTTTGACGAGATCGCTGCCGTGCGCGAGCGTTTTTCGGATATGCCGTCATCTGACCAGCCCCGCTTGAGAGATCCCCAAACGGCCTAGTTGGCACCAGCCTGTCGTGGCTTGCCGCCGGGTACTGCCCAGTCCCAGGCTTCTTCAGAAGTTTGGCAAACCCGGTATTGCCAGCCGACGTCTGCCATAAGCGGCCTGAATTCCTCCAGAACGGGGAGGATTTTGGGGTCGGTCGAGATTGCCGCGACGCGCAGTCTGGGATTGGAGCTCGCAGCGGGGATATGCATCTTCCCGGTCAGTGCGGCATCGTCCCGATTGAAGCTGGTGCTTGATATGTTCCGGAGGTCGTCGACCATATAGCGGAATTTGTGCCAGTCTGGATGCCCCCACACCTTTCCGTTGGCCTGGAACACATCGACGAAATCAATATGTCCTGAAAAGACACGATGAACTCCGGACCCGGTATAGTCGATGACTATGGGCATCGCACTCTCCCACGCCTTCCGCGTAAAGCAACTGACGCATCGTGCCCCACCACATGCACCTTCAACCGGTCACATACAGTGTCTCGAAAATTTCTTTGTTATGCAAATCGCTTGGACGGCACACTCCAGCTTTCTTCGTCCCAGTCATCACCGTAACAGGAACTCTCTCCAATGAACGATGTCGCCGCCACATCCTTGCCCATTCTTGGCGCGGCCATGCCCGCCCGTATGCTTGAGCGTTACCGGGACTGGCTGATCGATGGTCAGCGCGATCTCGAAATTCAGGATTTTCATACGGCGGAGGTTCTGAATGGCGACTGGAAGTCACGGGCGGCGGAAATCAAGAAGCAGCTTTCGGGATATACAGGCCGACTTGGTATTCATGGACCGTTCTGGGGCTTTGTCATCGACTCCATGGATCCGGATATCCGCGAGGTCGTGAAAAAGCGGATGATGCAGGGGCTCGATGCCTGCGAGGAGATCGGCGCCACGCAGATGGTCGTGCACAGCCCCTTCACGACCTGGAATTACAATAACTTCGATAACAAGCCGGGCAGCATGGAAGATGCTGTCGGACGGGTGCATGCCACGCTGGACGAGGCGGTGAAGCGGGCCGAGGCAATCGGCGTCACGCTGGTGATCGAGAATATCGAGGATATCGACCCGCGCTGGCGCGTCCGGCTGGCGGAGTCTTTCGACAGTGAGCGGGTTCGCGTCTCCATCGATACCGGGCATGCGCATTATGCCCACGGCTCGACCGGTGCGCCGCCCGTCGATTATTTCGTCGTCGCCGCGGGAAACATGCTGGAGCATGTACATTTGCAGGACGCGGACGGTTATGCCGACCGTCATTGGGTGATGGGCGAGGGGACGATCCGCTGGAAATCGGTCTTCCGGGCGCTTGAGGCCCTGACCTCCAATCCCCGTCTTATCATCGAGTTGCGGGACACCACACGCATCCTCGAGGCTGCAGATTATCTGGTAAAGGCCGGTCTGGCGCGCTGATACGGGCAGTTTTTCTTTCGCAATGCGGCATCACGCCCTATATCCATCGGAATTGTCTTTCGATTGAATGGGTGCGTCGATGCCGGATTTGTCCAGTCTGCTGCAGCATAATGTGGAATGGGCCGAGGAAAGATTGCGGGAAGACCCGCACTATTTTGAACGTCTCTCCGGATTGCAGACACCGGATTATCTCTGGATCGGCTGTTCGGACAGCCGGGTTCCGGCGAATGTCATCACCGGCCTCGCGCCCGGCGAGGTCTTCGTGCACCGCAATGTCGCGAACCTGGTCCATCCCGGCGATCTGAACCTTTTATCCGTGCTGGAATTCGCCATCGGCGTGCTGCACGTCAAGCATGTGATCGTTTGCGGTCATTATGGCTGCGGCGGCGTCCACGCGGCGGTGGATGGCAATGCGCATGGTATCGTCGATCACTGGCTGCAGCCGATCCGCGATGTCGCCGAACGCTACGAGGACGAGCTTCACACCTGCCATGGGGACGAGGACCGGCATAACAGGCTCTGTGAGCTGAATGTCAGGGCGCAGGTGCAGACACTTGCCCGCACACCGATCGTCCGGGCTACCTGGGAAGCAGACACGCCGCTGCATCTGCACGGCTGGGCCTACGGTCTCGGCGATGGCCGGATCCGGGATCTCGAATGCACCGTCAGCGGCCCCGAAGGGCTGCTTTCCCGGAAGGTGGCGCAGGCTGGAGCTCTCAAGGACTCCTGAGCACGCCCTCCGCCGGCTTCCGGAAACCGGCGGAGGGATATGACCCGCAATCGTCTTTATTCAGCGGCGATACTGTCCTTCTGTGCCAGCTCCCGCAGGCGGGCCAGAAACGTGCTGACATCATTGCGCAGGCCGTTCGTCTGGTTGCCAAGGGTCTCTGCCGTTTCCGCCACGGCTTCGGCGGCAACGCCGGACTGATCAGCCGCATCCCTGACATGACGAATGCTGCTGGCGACCATCCCCGTATTGCCGGAAACATCCCCGACCGAACGGACGATCTCCCGCGTCGCGGCGCTTTGCTCGTCCATGGCGGCGGCGATTGAGCCGCTGACGCTGTCGATCTGCTGAATGACCGCGACGATGTCGGCGATTGCCGTTGCCGTTTCCTTCGTGATCGTCTGCATTTCGGAGATCTGGTCGCCGATCTCCTTGGTCGCGGTGGCGGTTTCATTCGCCAGCGCCTTCACTTCCCCGGCCACGACGGCAAATCCCTTGCCCGCTTCGCCTGCCCGGGCGGCTTCGATGGTGGCATTGAGGGCCAGCAGATTGGTCTGCCCCGCGACGGAATTGATCATCTCGACGATTTCGGTGATCCGGTCGGCCGCATTTTCGAGGCGCTGCACCGTGCCCGCGGTCTTCTCGGTTTTTTCCCGCGCGGTGCTTGTCGTCCGGTGCGCGTCTTCCACCTGGCGGGCAACCTCCCCGATCGAGCTGACAAGCTGCTCGGAGGCGGCTGAAACGGTCTCGACGCTGATACTGACCTGATCAGCCGCCTCGCCGACCGTCGCGGCCTGCTGCTTCGTGCTGGAGGAGGTGTGATTGACGGTTTGCGCCGTACTGGTCATGGCGGAGGAGGCCTCTCCAAGCTTGCCGACGACATGTTCGATCGTGCCGGAGAACTCGCTCACAAGCGCATCGACGGCCTGCTTCTGCCGCATCTGGGCCGCGGCTTCCGCTCGTTCCCGTTCTTCCATTCTCCGCCGTTCCATAAGGCGGTCTCTGAACGTGACGATGGCATCGGCCATGGAGCCGATCTCATCCTTACGGTCGGTAACATCAATTTCGACGGACAGATCGTCATGGGCCAGCCGGTCTATCGCCTTGATGGACCTGGTCAGAGGGCTGACAATGGTTCGCCGGAACACGAGGACAAGAAGCACCATGATGGCGGCGACCAGAAGCACGGAAACAACGACCCGCACCAGTGCCGCCTGAAAATCGGCAACCACATCATCGACATAGACGCCGCTGCCGATGACCCAGCCCCAGGGCTCGTAAAGCTTCACATAGGAAATCTTGTCCACCGGCTCATCGAAACCGGGCTTTGGCCACTGATAGGGCACGAAGCCGTCCCCGCCATTCGCGACGGTGCGGACGGCTTCCTTGAAGATGGCGACCCCGTTCGGATCCTTGATCCCCGAGGCATCGCGCCCGTTCAGACTTGGCTTGGTGGGGTGCATGATGATGGTTGGGCGCAGGTCGTTCACCCAGACATAATCGTCATGCGCATAGCGCAGCCCGGCGAGGACCTTGACCGCTTCCGCCTTTGCCTCTTCCTCGCTGCGGCCTTCCGCCAGAGCGCGGGTCCGGATGCCATCCACAATGCTTGAGGAGGATTCGACGATGGACTTGATGCCGTTCCGTTTTCCGGCGTTCAGCATTTCCCATTGATCGATGGCCGTCCAGACTCCGAACAGCACGTTCAGGATGGTGATTACGACGACGAATCCCATCATCTTGGCCGATAGGCCGATGTCTCGCAGACGCATTTTTCTTCCTTAGCCGATTTTGAGTTTTTGTATGAACCGGACGATCCAGAACACAGCGCCCGGTGTTTTTTCAGTGTCATAAGGGAGGATCGGCAGGGGGGATATGGCTAAGGAAAATCTTCCCGCAAGGCAGAAAGAGATGGTGCGCGTGACGATAGGGTATGCGCTGGAAGCGTATTGAAATTAAATGATTTTCACGGTTTGGTTAATGTTCGGGCGAGGCGATTTGTCGCGCTTAGATGCGGGGTTTTCCCGGTGCGGTTTCCCCGGCAGGCCGCTCTGTCGCTTCCAGTGCATCGGCCAGCCGGTGGGCGGCGCTGCCGGGTCTGAGCGGTTTCTGCTGGGAGGAATGCGGGGCCCAGCCAGTTAGATAGAGAATCTGGAAGCTTGCCGAGATCCTGCCGTCGGGAGTTCCATGGCGCTGCTGGTAGATTTCGGCGGCGCGCAGGAACACGCTTTTCGGAGTGGCGCTTTTGCGCCGTGCTGCCACGGCGTTGCCTTCGCCCATACCGCGCAGCTCCCGCATCAACAGGAAGGCATTCTCGTAAGTCACCGTCAGCAAATCGCTGTCGACCACCGGCAGCGCGAACCCGGCGCGCTGCATCAGCCCTGCCGCATCCTGCAGCTCCGCGAAGGGGGAGACGCGCGGACCGGCGCCGCCGAGCACCTCGCTTTCCGCTTCCGTGAGCACAGCCCGCAGCTCGTGCAGCGTCTCGCCGCCCAGCATGGCGCCAAGGAACAGGCCATCCGGCTTCAGGCACTGCCGGGCCTGGACGAGCGCTCCCGGCAGATCGTTCACCCAATGCAGCGAGAGCGCGCTGACGACGGCATCGAAACTGGCGGGAGCGAAGGGCAGGAGTTCTTCCTCCGCGGCAATGGCGGGGCTGTGCACCGCCGCCTGCGCTGCGAACCGTTCCGACGGGTCCAGACCGACGATCCATTCAACACCGAGGCGCGGATCGAGACTGTCCCGAAGCAGGCCGTTGTGGCAGCCGAGATCGAGCAGGCGCGGAAACCTGCGCTGGATATCTCCCATGCGATCCACCACCCGCTCCGAGATCTCCCGTTTCAGGAAATCATGATCGGCGAAGCCTGTTGCGGCGCGGTTCCGGTTGCGGCGGACCTGCTGGCGGTCGAAGACGAGCATCTGATCGGTCATGTCGCCGATATAGTCCATCGCGGCCGCCGGGGAAACGTTTCTGGCCCTCCCATGTTCTGAATGACTGTCTTGAATACCTGGCCTGAATGTCTGGCCTGAAGGGCGGGGAGTGTAGCGGTGGCATGATCGGACGTCTTGGCAGGCCGGTGTTGCATCTCGGGCGGCGGCTGTTCGATCTGGTGCTACCGCCGCGTTGCAAGAAATGCGGTGCGCTGGTGACGGATGATGACGGCCTCTGTGCTGAATGCTGGTCGAATTTGACCTTTCTCGGACTACCCTGGTGTGCCTGCTGCGGCCTGCCATTCGACTATGATGTTGGCGTCGATGCTGTGTGTGGTGCCTGTGTCGCCGCTCCGCCAGTGTTCAGCACGGCCCGTTCGGCTTTGGCCTATGACGATGCCAGCCGGGAGTTGATCCTGCGTTTCAAGCATGGCGGGGATGAGACGCTCTCCCGTCTGTTCGCCCGCTGGATGATGCTGGCGGGGGAGGGGCTGATGGAAGAGCCCTCACTTATCGTGCCGGTGCCGCTGCATCCCTGGCGCCGGATCAGACGGCGCTTCAATCAATCGGCCCTGCTGGCGGCGGATCTGGCGCGGTTGACGGGACTTCAGTCAGACCCGCTGTCATTGATCCGGGTAAAGCGCACACCCAGTCAGGGCGGGCTCGGCAAGGCGGCGCGCAAAGTGAATGTTCAGGGAGCTTTCACGATAGATCCGGACCGGCGCACCCGCATTGCCGGGCAGAGCATCCTGCTGATCGATGATGTCTGGACCTCCGGTGCCACGGCGGAGGCCTGTATCCGGGCTTGCCGGAAGGCGGGCTCGGGCCCGGTCAGCCTGCTGACCGTGGCGCGCGTGCTGTAATCCTTGCGCGGTGCTCTTGCGGGCTGCACTTGCGTATAGCCGCGCGAAATGCTGGATTGATGCCTGCTGCATACCCATTTCGGTGCTGTGAGCGTTCCGAAGGAGATCCCCCGATGGCTGATGTCGAAATCTACACCACCATGTTCTGCCCGTTCTGTGTCCGGGCGAAAAAATTGCTGGAATCCAAGGATGTGCCGTTCACGGAAATCGATGTCAGCACCAGCAGCTCGAAGCGCGCCGAGATGACGGAAAAGGCGGACGGGCGCTATACCGTGCCGCAGATTTTCATTGACGGCATCGGGATTGGCGGTTCGGACGAATTGGCGGCGCTCAACGCCAGTGGTAAGCTAGACGAAATGTTGCAGGCGAAAGCCTCCTAGGCATCAGTTCAGGGGACCTCTCATGTCGAAATTCACCGTAGCGTGCGTCCAGACCAATTCGAAGCCGGACCCGGCCGTGAATATCGCCGAGGTCTCGCCGATGATCCGGGAAGCGAAGGCCGCCGGAGCGCACTTCATCACCACCCCGGAAATCGTCGGCATGTTCGAGCCGGACAAGCCGGCGGCACGGGCCAAGGCGAAGGTGGAGGAAGAGCATGAAGTACTCATCGCCTTTCGCGGCCTCGCCGCCGAACTCGGTGTCTGGCTGCATGTCGGCTCGATCTCGGTCAAGTTGACGGATGACGACCGGCTCGCCAACCGCAGTTTCCTGATCGCGCCGGACGGCAGCATCGCCGCGCGGTACAGCAAGATTCACATGTTCGACGTGCAGGTCGGCGACGGCCAGACCTATCGGGAGTCCGCTTCCTACAAACCGGGTGAGGAAGGCGTGCTCGCCGAAACGCCCTGGGGCACGCTCGGCCTGACCATCTGCTACGATATCCGCTTCCCCTATCTCTACCGCTCCCTCGCCCAGGCAGGCGCCAAGGTGCTGTTCGCCCCGGCCGCTTTCACCAAGGTAACCGGCGAGGCGCACTGGCATGTGCTGCAGCGGGCCCGGGCCATCGAGAATGGCTGTTTCGTGGTTTCCGCCGCCCAGTGCGGCACCCATGCGGGCGGCCGCCAGACCTATGGTCATTCGATCATTGTCGCCCCCTGGGGCGAAGTGCTGGCCGATGGCGGCGAGGAGCCGGGCATCATCACGGCCGAGATCGATCTGGCGAAGGTGGACGAGGCACGCGGCAAGGTGCCGTCCCTGACTCATGACCGGGAATTCGCGGGGCCGAACCTCTATGATGCGGCCCTGCGCGAGGCTGGCGAGTAAGCGGCCGCTCTAGCGGGTGCCCATCGCCGCACGGAAGCGGCTGAGGGCGAACGCGAAAAACAGACCGCCGATCGCAAACATGACGGCCAGTTCCGGCCAGATCAGGGTGATCGGCGCGTCCCGGTAAATCACCGCCTGCGAAAACCGGACGAAATGCGTCGCGGGGGAGAGCTGCATGATCCATTGCAGGGTCTCGGGCATGCTTTCCAGCGGGGTGTGACTGCCGGACAGCAGATGCAGCACGACGATCACGGGGATGGCCAGCAGGGCGAATTGCGGCATTGAGCGGGTCACGGTCGCCAGCATCACGCCGAGGGCGGTGATCGAGAACAGGAAGATGCAGGCGCCGAGGGTGAACAGCGGCATCGAGCCGGTTAGCGGCACGCCCAGGCTGCGATGCACGACGAATTCGAGTGAGAACAGCGCGGCAATGACGATCACCAGCCCGTTGGCCCAGATCTTGGAGATCATGATTTCCGGGGCACTGACCGGCATGACCAGCAGATGCTCGATCGTGCCGTGCTCCCGCTCCCGGATCACGGCGGCACCGGACAGGATGACGGCCATGACGATGATGTTGTTCACCACCTGCATCACGGCGTTGAAGCGCACCGCCTCAAGGTTCGGATTATACTTCACCCGGATTTGCAGGCGTGCGGGCTTTTCCGCGGCCGTTTCCGCCCGCCGAACGAACCGGCTGATTTCTTCCTGCACGATTGACCCTATATAACCGGCGCCGTTTCCGGCGATGGACATGGCGGTTGCGTCCACGTTCAGCTGCAGGTCCGGGACCCGGCCTCGCTGGACATCCATTTCGAAGTCCGGCGGGATATCCAGCACGAAAGTGTAGGCGCCGCTGTCGAGCACCTTGTCCACCTCATTGATGCTGATAATGACTGGCGGCTTGAAATAGGGCGGCAGGAACGTGCCGCGCAGCCGGTGGGAGAGCGCGGAATCGTCCTCGTCGACAATGGCGATGGCCGCATTCCGGAGCTCGGTCTCCACACCGTTGGCAACCGTATAGACGCTGATGGTGAAGGTATAAAAGATCAGTCCCAGCAGTACCGGGTCGCGGGCCAGGCTGTAGATCTCCTTGATCCCGAGCCGGAGGATGATCATCAGCGCGCGCATGGTCTCACCGGTCCTGTTTTGGCAGGAGGAGGGAGGAGGCGGTCCAGTAGAGCAGGCAGAACCCGGCCAGGATGGCGAGGTTCGGCGCCAGGGCGGCGGCCGACAGCCCCTTGTTGAAGACTCCGGCACTGATGATCTGGAAATGGGCGGAGGGGAAGGCCTGGCCGATGGCCCGGCTGACAGTGTCCAGGGTCGCGACAGGGGTCAGCATGCCGGAGAAATTGATCGTCGGGACCAGCACGATGATTGCCGTTCCAAAGACTGCGGCGACCTGCGAGGTGGCCACGGTCGATGCCAGCAGGCCGAAACCGGTGGCGGCGGTGGCATAGAGCACCGCTCCGGCAAGCAGGACCGGCACGCTGGATTTTGGCGCCAGGCCGAAAAGCAGGAAGATCATCAGCATCATCGTGCCGAAGCTGACCAGGGCGATGCCGATATAGGGCAGTTGCTTGCCGGCCAGAAACTCGAAACGACTTGCGGGAGCGGCGTAGAGATTGGTGATCGAGCCCAGCTCTTTCTCGCGCACGACCCCGAGGGCGGTCAGCATGGCCGGAATCATCATCATGAGCATCATCAGGACGCCTGGCGGGATGGCCTGTTGCGAGGTGAAGCCCTGATTATAACGGAACCGGACCTCAAGCTCCGTGAGCTGTTGCGTGTTGCCGGGCGTCCCGCTCCGGGCGGCAAGTTCGGAGAGGAAAGAGCCGAAGGCACCCTCAACATAGCCGCGCGCCGTCTCGGCCCGGGTCGTATTGGCGCCGTCCAGCCAGGCCGAGATTTCCGGCTGCTGTCCGGCGGCAAGATCACGGCCGAAACCCGGAGGAATAACGAGCGCGAGGCCGATCTCGCCCCGTTGCATGCGTCGGTCTAGATCGCCGGTGCCTGTTAGCTCCGGCGCGGCACTGAAATAGCGCGAGCCCTCGAACTGACGCAGCACCATCCGGCTTTCCCGGCTGCGGTCCTGGTCCAGCACCGCATAGCGCATGTCCTCGACATCGAAGGATATCCCGTAGCCCATTGCCAGCATCAGAATGAGAGGACCGAAGATGGCGAAGGCGAGACGGATCGGGTCGCGGATCAATTCGGATGTCTCGCGCCGGGCGATGGCCCAGAGGCGGGCGGGCGAGAATATTGCCGGTGTACCGTTTTTCTCCTGTGTCTGCTCCAGTGTGATGGCGGCATCCTCCGTCGGCACATCTCCGTCGTCGGCGGCCTCTTCGAGATGGGCTATGAAGGTTTCTTCGAGCGTATCCCTGCCGGACTCGGCGACCAGGTGACCGGGTGCGCCGATGGCCAGAACCCGGCCCGCATGCATCAGGGAAATGCGGTCACAGCGCTCCGCCTCGTTCATGAAGTGGGTGGAGATGAAGATCGTCACGCCGTCATCGCGGGAAAGTTCCGTCAGCAGATTCCAGAATCCGTCCCGGGCCACCGGGTCGACACCGCTGGTTGGCTCGTCGAGAATAAGCATTTCCGGCTCGTGCAGCACGGCGACAGCGAGTTGCAGGCGCTGGCGAATGCCGAGCGGCAGGGATTCCGGCCGCTTGTCCATCACCTTGGCAAGATCGAAGCGGTCGGTCAGCTCCCGGATCCGTTCGGTCTTTTTCTTTCCCTCGATGCGGAACAGGCCCGCGTGCAGGTCGAGATTTTGACGCACTGTCAACTCGCCATAGAGCGAGAATGACTGGGACATGTAGCCGACCCTCCGGCGCATTTCCATGCCGCCGCCCTCGATCCGCTTGCCGAAGATCCTGGCCTCGCCCTCTGTCGGCGTGAGCAAGCCCGTCAGCATTTTCATGGTCGTCGTCTTGCCGCAGCCGTTCGAGCCGAGGAAGCCGAAGATCTCACCGCGCTCAATGCGGAAATCAACATGATCGACGGCGGTGAAATCGCCGAACCGCATGACCAGCCCGGAGGCTTCGATCGCGGGTGCGTCGCCGCTCTGCGCCGTGCCCTCCGGCTTCGGTCGGGGGATGAAGCCGGTATCCCCATCCCGGTGTGGAAGCAGGGCAAGAAAGGCGTCTTCCAGGCTGTCGGCTCCGGCCTTCTGCTTCAGTTCTTCCGGTGTTCCCTCGGCCAGGATCGTGCCGTCATGCATGGCGATCAGATGCTGGAACCGCTCGGCTTCGGACATATAGGCGGTGGCGGTGATGATGGTCATCCAGGGGCGCCGTCCCTGGATGCGGGCGATCAGCTCCCAGAACTGGCGGCGGGAGAGGGGATCGACACCGGTGGTCGGCTCGTCGAGGATCAACAGATCCGGGTCATGTACCAGCGCGCAGCAGAGCGCCAGTTTCTGTTTCATGCCGCCGGAAAGCTTCTCCGCCGGCCGGTCGCGGAACGGGGCAAGCCCGGTGGCTTGCAGCAATTCCTCCGCCCGTTGCCGCCGCTCGCTCTCGGGCTGGTCGTAAAGCCGGGCGAAGAAGTCGAGATTCTCGGCGACGGAGAGTGTGGGGTAGAGGTTCTTGCCAAGGCCCTGCGGCATATAGGCGATGCGGCTGCAAACACGGCGCCTGTGATCCCTGCTCCGCAAATCGCCGCCGAACAGTTCCACCGTTCCGTTCTGGATCCTCTTGGTGCCGGAGAGCAGTGCCAGCAAGGTTGATTTACCGACGCCGTCCGGGCCGATCACGGCAATGGTCGATCCGGACGGGATTTCGAGATCCACCTGGCGCAACGCGTCCGCCCGCCCGTAGCGGTGGGAAATTCCCGTAAGCCGTATGGGAGGGGCGGTGTCAGCCATTGCGTGGAGGCAGTTTGACGGCAAATTCCTCCGGCCAGGGCATGTCGGGGTCCGTACGGACGATGGCAACACCCGGAATGCCGGCCTTCACCAGGCGCTCGTACCCTTCGAGCATATCCGCCGGGATTGTGACCTTGACCCGGAACATGAGTTTGTCCCGCTCGCTCTCTGTCTCGACGTAGCGTGGCGTGAATTGCGCTTCCGAGGCGACGAAGGTGACCGTGGCCGGAACGGCATATTCCGGCGCCGCATCGAAAATCAGCCGGGCTTCCGCCCCGTAGGCGAGCCGTCCGGCATCGCGTGTCGGCAGGTAGACCGTCATGTAAACCCGTTTCAGGTCGAGCATGGTGGCGACCTTGCCGCCCGCCGCGATCACCTCGCCCGGCTCCGCCAGCCGGTACTGGATACGCCCGGCGACTGGTACGGTAATTTCATACTCCCCGAGATCGGCGCGAATACGTTCCACCGTCGCCTCGCGGGCGGCGATTGTCGCTTCCGCCCGGGCGATACCCGCTTCGGCGGAAGTAACGGCCGCAGCAGCCGTTGCGCGCTGGCTGCGCCGCCGGTCCACGGTCTCGCCGCTGGCGAAGCCCCGCTCGCCGAGTGTCTCGGACCGGTGCATTTCCTGATCCGCCAGCACCAGCTCGCTCTGGCGCTGGGCCAGCACGGCGCGCGCTTCGTTCAGCGCTTCCCTGGCTTGCAGGACGGCGGCGTCTGCTTCCCGGAGCTGGGCTTCGATTTCAGTTGAGTCCAGATGAGCGAGGGGCTGCCCCTGGGTGACCATTTCGCCTTCGGTCACCAGCACATCCCGGATGCGGCCGGAAAATTTGCTGGCGATATCCACCCGCTCGGCCTCGAGCCGGCCGTTGGCGCGGGCAAAGCCTTCCGGCAGGCCGCTGTCGCGTCCGGTGTACCAGTAGATGCCGCCCGCAATTGCGGCGAGCACAAGCACGATCAGAATGGTGCGGTAGCCAAGCATTCCGCAGCTCCCCTCAATCGATCCCGGTATCATCCGGATTCAGTGTAGGGGAGATATCACCCGATGCAAAAAAGGGAATTGCGCCAGATCAATTGCGGACAAAAGAAAGCGCTCAGGCGAGGCCTTTTTTGCCCATGTCGAGGAACTTGCGGCGGCGGTCCGCCTTCAGCTTGCCGCCTTCCGTGCCGACGAGGGTACGGAGATTGGCTTCCACGGCATCGCCAAGGGTATTGAGGGCCGTTGCCTGGTCGCGATGGGCCGCGCCGAGGGGCTCCCGGATGATTTCGTCGATCACGCCGAGTTTCAGCAGATCGTCGGAGGTCAGCCGCAATGCCTCGGCTGCGTCGCGGGCATGGTCGCCATCGCGCCACAGGATGGAGGCGCAGCCTTCCGGAGAGATCACCGAATAGACCGCATGTTCCAGCATCAGCACCCGGTTCGCGGCGGCCAGCGCCACGGCACCACCGGAGCCGCCTTCACCGACGATGGAGGCGATGATCGGAACCTGAAGCGACAGGCAGGCATCGATGGAACGGGCAATGGCCTCGGCCTGGCCGCGTTCCTCGGCGCCGACGCCGGGATAGGCACCGGCAGTGTCGACGAAGGTCAGCACCGGGAGCTTGAACCTGTCGGCCATTTCCATCAGGCGACGGGCCTTGCGGTAGCCTTCCGGCTTCGCCATGCCGAAATTATGCGCGATCCGCTCTTCCGTCGTGCCGCCCTTCTCGTTGCCGATGATAACGGCGGAGAAGCCGCGGAAACGGCCGATGCCGCCGATGATCGCCTTGTCTTCGCCGAAAGCGCGGTCCCCGGCGAGTGGGGTGAAATCTTCCACCAGATGGCTCAGGACCTGCCTGAAATGCGGGCGGTCCGGGTGCCGGGCGACCTGGACTTTCTGCCAGGGCGTCAGCTTCTGATAGGACTGCCGCAGCTGGCGGTCGACCTTGGCCTGCAGCTTGCCGACCTCATCGGCGATATTGATATCGCCCTCGGAGGTGAGGTGGCGCAGTTCCTCGATCTTGCCTTCAAGATCGGCGATCGGCTTTTCAAAATCCAGAAAGACGCGCATATCCGTCGAATCACTATGTTGGGAAGCGCGGACCATACTCGTCCGGGCCACGGGTTACAATGTCTGGATTGCCCCGGCGGGTCAGCTTTTGTTGCTAACCTTTGCCTGAAGGGGCTTTGCCAGAGGGTGATGTTCAGCCACCAGTGCCTTCAGCCGTTCGGTGAGGACGTGGGTGTAAATTTGCGTGGTCGAGATATCAACATGTCCCAGCATCTGCTGCACGCTGCGCAGGTCCGCGCCATGGTCGAGCAGATGGGTCGCGAAAGCGTGCCGCAGGACGTGAGGCGAGACAGCCGCCGGGCGCAGGCCGCATGCGATGGCGAGCTCTTTCAGAAGCTGCCCCATGCGGCGGCGGGTGAGATGACCCTCGCTGCCCCGTGACGGGAAGAGATATGTGGAGGTCGTCCCCTCGGGCAGATAGCTGCTCCGCACATCCTTGTAGGCGACGATGGCATCCCTGGCGGCATCGGTCAGGGGCACCATGCGCTCCTTGCCGCCTTTGCCGCGCACGATCAGGACCCGGGGATCACGCGCAACCGCGGCAAGCGGCAAGGCGACCAGTTCCGAGACCCGGAGGCCGCTGGCATAGAGAATTTCAAGCAGGCAGGTCAGGCGCAAACCGTCGGCGCCGTCTCTGTTCCGGGCGGCGGCGAGCAACAGGTCGACTTCCGTCTCGCTCAGGATCTTCGGCAGCGGCCGTCCCTGGCGCGGACTGTCGATGGCGGTCGATGGATCGTCGCTCCGGTCCCCCTCGCCATAGAGGAAGCGATAGAATTGCCGGATCGCGGAAAGCCGCCGGGCGGCTGTGCGCGGTGCCATGCCGGCTTTATCCAGCAGTTCGAGATAGGCCCTTATGTCGTCGCTTGAGGCATTGCCGAGCGATTGCTTGCGCTTCGCCAGACTGCCGGCGAAATCCCGCAGGTCCCGCTTGTAGGCGTCGATCGTGTTGCCGGAGGCGCCGCGCTCGGCAATCAGCATTTCAAGAAAGCGTTCGATGGAGCCGCTGTCCGGATCCACCGGCTTACTCGCCCGCCGTTGCCGGGGCCGGTGCGCTGGTCGATGCCAGATAGATATCCAGCGCCAGCCGGTAAGCGTCTTTATGCAGCCCGAGTTCCGAGAGTGCCCGCACGCTTTCCGTAAGCGTCCCGGTATCGTACTCCAGCAATTCCGCGCCGGAGAGCGAAAGCACGGTCAGCAGGGCGCCTTCACCGAGACGGCCGTTCCTGGCGGCGTCACGGCGGGCCCACAGCAGGGCGGGAGGCGAGGATTTCGTCTCCTTTGGTGCGGCCTGGTCGATCAGACCGCGCCAGACCGTGCCGGGCGTCTCCGCGCCGGTTGCTTCCAGCAGCCCGAACAGCAGGGTCGCGTGCGCCGGTGCGTTTTCGGGCGCCGCATTGCGGGCGCCGCGCCACCATTCCCGAAGGAAGTTCTTCTCCAGCGGAACCTCCTCGCCAGCGGACAGCCGGGACATGATGACAGCATCACGCCAGGCCGTTGCCTGTTCCGGGCCCAGACGCGCTTCGCGGGACGCCATTTCCATCCAGGGCGCGGCGGCGTCGCTCATGCCGGCGGCAATGAAGGCGGATGCCGCGTCGGCGGCAAACCAGGCATAGGGAGATGTGGTCGGGATTTCCTGGATCAGCGGGGCATAAAGCCGAGCCGTGGAGCCGTAACGGCCATCGCGGCGGCCGAGGTTAAGAGCCTGCTGGATGGCCTGGGCCTGGGCCAGTGGCACGGTCTGGCTGGCGATGGCCCGGTATAACAGGGCGCGGCCGTTCGCGCTCGGATCGGCGGCAGCGGCGGTGAGTGCGTTTTGCATCTGCGACGGATCGATATCGACCAGCTCATACAGCGCAATCAGCTCGCTCCGGTCCACCAGTCCAAGCTGTTCGCCGCGTTCGGCAAGGCGCAGCCGGTCTTCGAAGCGCAAGGCCTTGAAGGAGGTCAGAACGGGGATCAGGGATGTCGGAACCGCATCGGGGTCGGGCATGGAGGGAGCAAGATTGGCAACCCGCATCATGGCGATATCGAGTGGCCTCAATTGTGCTGCCTCGGGCATTGGCGGCAGGTCGGAGGCGGTGCCGCTGACGGCGCGCATCAGCTCGATATAGCGCGTGTCCTGGTCGCCAAGCTCCAGCAGCAGACGAAGGTTGAACTCGACGCTTTCCCATTCGTCGGCGAGGGCCTGACAAAAGGTCCCGGCCTTCTGCCAATAACGGTCTTCCGGCAGGGACAGCATGGCCTCGCGGGCGATGGTGCAGCTCGTTCCGGTGTCTCCGGTCAGGAACCCGGCATCGGTCTTCAGGCGGGCGCGCAAGGCTGGAGGCAATACTGTCTCGTCATCGCGGGACGGTGCAATGTCGAGAAGCCGGATATAGTCCGGCCAGGCTCCCAGGCGTTCGAGAGCGTCGATGCGGGCCTTGACGATGCTCGTCCGGTCGGCCGGGTCGGTGGCTTGCGGAACGGCGGCCGGGCTCAGCAGAACGCGCAACAGCAGGTCGCGCAGGGAGGCCGTCGCCGGTGCTTCGCCGACCAGGGCCAGCATGCGCTGGATGGCGCTGCGGGGCGTGTCGTCCCACATGGTGGCCGGCAGGGCCGATTCGTCCTGGCCAATGGTGCCGACACTCTCGCCGGAGACCCTGTCCAGGGAATTGATGGAAATGCCGTCCTTGGTGTTTACCGTGCTGCTGGTCGTGCCGCCGCTATTCGTCCCATTGTCACCCGCTGGGGAGAGAAGGGGGATGGTTTCATCGGTGCGGGCGCCGCTATCGGTGCTGCTGTCTGTGCCGGGCGCCTGCGGGAGCAGGGGTTTCGGTGCGCCGAGGGATGGCAGTAACGGCTTGGGTGCGCCCTGGGCCAGTGTGTCCCCGGCCGAGAAAGGCAGGGACAGAGCCAGCATCAGAACGCAGAAACCGGCGCGCCGTTGCCAGATCCGGCCGTTAGCGGGGGAATTGATCATTGGGGAGGACCTGTTCTATCTGGCTGGTCGGTGCCGGGATGTCCCATGTGGACAGGAATGCAAAGCCGCCGCCAAAGAACAGTGCTATGACGATAACGACCCAGAGCGTCAATTTCATGCTGCGGACCCATGAATTACGGTTTCGCGCGACACTGGTCCGGTCGACCCGCACGCAACGTCCCCAAGGCGTTTGCAACGCCATATTGGGAAAGTTATGCTAGCGACTGAATATGACGCGTTTGCGGCAGCATACCGGCCGCATCCAGTGAGTTCAACGAGGGAGAGGAAAGGAGAGGTGCCGGATTTGACTGGAAACGCTATTCGCGTCTTGTCCGGAGCCAGAACCTGTTTCCCATGGTGAATCACTCTGATCCGGCGCACGTGCCGCAATCCCACCCGAAAAGTATCGTTCTCGTTGGCCTCATGGGGGCCGGCAAGAGCAGTGTCGGGCGCCGTCTGGCGCAACGGCTGGATATGCATTTCATCGATGCGGACCGGGAAATCGAGGATGCCGCCGGCTGCACGATCAGCGAATTTTTCGAGCGTTTCGGCGAGGAGGAATTCCGCCGGGGCGAGCAGCGGGTGATACAGCGCATCCTGAGCGGTCCGCCCGTCGTGCTGGCAACCGGCGGCGGCGCCTTCATGGCGGAAGAGACCCGCGCGGCGATTGCCGGGAATGCCGTGTCGCTGTGGCTGAAGGCTGATATCGACGTGCTGTTCGAGCGTGTCAGCCGGCGCCAGGGCCGTCCTCTGCTGGCCCAGAAAGATCCGAAAGCGGTGCTCGAAAAACTGATGCATGAGCGGTATCCCGTCTATGAGATGGCCGATCTCTGGATCGAATCGCGCCGGGGACCGCTCGAGGCAACGGTCGATCAGGCTTACGACGTCCTCATGAATTATTTCGGGGATGCACGCAAAGCCGTGCCGGCTGAATAAGCCGCCTGACGGAGCCTAATATCTTGAAACAGGAAAGAGTATGACGACGATCCAGACGGTTTCCGTGGGCCTTGCTGAACGCAGCTACGATATCCGCGTCGGTCCCGGGCTGATCGAGAATGCGGGCAGTGAGATCAAGCCTTTGATCCGGGGAAACAAGGTCTTTGTTGTCACCGATTCGACGGTTTCCGGCTATTGGCTCGACCCGCTGACGGAATCGCTGGATGCGGCGGGGATCGAAGTGACCACCATCGCCGTTCCGCCGGGGGAATCCTCCAAGAGTTACGCCGATTTCGAATATGTCTGCGGCCGCATGCTGGAAGATGGCGTCGACCGCCGGACGGCCGTGATTGCGCTCGGGGGCGGTGTGGTCGGCGACCTCGCCGGATATTGCGCGGCATCGGTCATGCGCGGCCTCGATTTCATCCAGATCCCGACGACGCTGCTGGCCCAGGTCGACAGCTCGGTTGGCGGCAAGACCGGTATCAACACGCCGCAGGGCAAGAATCTGGTCGGCGCATTCCATCAGCCGAAACTGGTGCTGGCCGATACCGGGACCTTGGCTTCCCTGCCGAAGCGGGAAATGCTCGCCGGCTATGCGGAGGTCGTCAAATACGGTCTGATCCGGGACCCGGCCTTTTTCGAGTGGTTGGAACGGCATGGCGCGGACCTGATCGCGGGCGACGAGGCGGCGCGGATTTCCGCCGTTGTCGAGAGCTGCAAGGCTAAGGCCACCGTGGTGGCCGCGGATGAGCGGGAAGCTGGACTGCGCGAATTGCTGAATTTCGGCCATACCTTCGGGCATGCGCTTGAGGCGGCCGCCGGGTTCGATGGCACGCTGCTGCATGGCGAGGCGGTATCGGTGGGCATGGTTCAGGCGCTGGAGCTATCCCGCCGCCTCGGGCTGTGTCCGGGCCAGGACGCGGAGCGGGCACGGGCCCATCTAAGCGCCATGGGATTACGAACACGGGTCACCGATATTCCCGGTGCGGCGGGCTGGAGCGCGGATGCGCTGCTGACATCCATGCGCCGTGACAAGAAGGCGCGCGACGGGACCATCCGGTTCGTACTGGCGCGGGGAATTGGCAAGGCTTTCACCAGCGACGATGTCGCCTCGGATGCCGTGCGCACCATGCTTCAGGAAGACCTTTCGATCGCGGCGGGCATCTGATGGACGAGGAGTTAGTTGATCTGATGGATGCCGAACTATGGCTGACGATTGGCGGCATTCTGCTGCTGATCGTGCTTTCGGCTTTTTTCTCCGGATCGGAAACCGGTTTGACGGGCTCTTCCTATGCCCGGATGCACCAGCTGGACCGCAAGGGTGACGAGCGGGCATCCCGCGTTCTCGCGCTGCGGGAACATAGCGAGACCATGATCGGTGCGATCCTGATCGGGAACAACATCACCAACATTCTGGGCTCTGTGCTGGCGACAACTGTGTTCCTGCAGTTTTTCGGCGAACATGGCGTGGTCTACGCGACACTTGTCATGACCGTTGTGGTCGTGATTTTCGCCGAAGTTCTGCCGAAGACCTATGCCCTGAACAATTCCGACCGTGTGGCGCTCGCCGTCGCGCCGCTGATCAGCGCCATCGTTTTCATACTCGGTCCGATTGCCCGGACGGTGCGGGGAATTGTCCGGCTCATCCTGTCGATGTTCGGTATCCGGATCTCGGAAGAGCTGGGACATTCGGAGCAGGAAGAGGAATTGCGCGGCCTGATCGAGCTGCACGGCCACAAGGTCGAGGTGGACGAGGAGGAGGTCCGCGAGGAACGGGCCATGTTGCGCTCGATCCTCGATCTCAGCGAGGTCTGGGTCGAGGAGATCATGACCCACCGGCGCCGGGTTGAAATGCTGGATGCGGACGATACTGTCGAGGATATCATCTCGCAGATCATGAAAAGCCCGTACACGCGGCTCCCCCTGTTCAAGGGGGATCATGAAGAGATTATCGGCGTCATTCACGCAAAGGCGGTTCTGCGCGCCGTGAAGGGGCTGGACGGGGAGGAGCTGGAGAAGCTCGACATGTGCGAGATCGCGTCGGACCCCTGGTTCATTCCGACATCCACGACGCTGCTCGACCAGTTGCAGGCCTTCCGCGCCAGGCGCGAGCATTTCGCGCTCGTGGTCGATGAATACGGGGCCTTCCAGGGCATCGTCACGCTGGAGGACATCATCGAGGAGATCGTCGGCGAGATCAGCGACGAGCATGATGTCGCGGTCGCCGGTGTCCGGCCCCAGGCGGACGGATCCTACGTTATCGATGGCACGGTAACGCTCCGGGACCTCAATCGGGAGTTTGACTGGAGTCTGCCCGATGGCGAGGCGTCGACCATCGCAGGGCTAATCCTGCATGAAGCCAGAACCATCCCGAATGTGGCACAGGAGTTCGTTTTCCACGGTTTCCGGTTCAAGATTTTACGCCGCCACCGCAATCAGATCACCTTGCTGCGGGTCTCCCGGGAAACGCCGGCGGAAGGCGAAAATGAAACAGTTGAAACGACCCGGCTCCCAGATGCCTCGTGATTTGGTATAATCTTCCCAGATAAATAAAAACCTATCAGGGAGAATGCCATGGCCAGACACATCGTGCCGGATGTGGTGAGTAAACAGGACCTCTCGTCGCTATCCCCCAAAGATACGGTTCTCGCGGCCGCCAAGCTGATGACAAGCCGCAAGATCGGAGCACTTCTCATCCTCGAGGGAGAGGAGCTGGTCGGCATTCTTTCGGAACGGGATATCGCGGGCCGTCTGGTGGCTGAGGAAAAGTCTCCGGGGGCGACCCTGATCGGGGAGATCATGACACCGAAACCCGAAACGGTCGGCCCCAAGGCCTCCGTGATGGAGGCGCTTCAGCGCATGCAGGAAGGCGGCTTCCGCCATCTGCCTGTCGAGGAAGCCGGCAAAATCATCGGTATGGTCTCGATCCGGGATATTTACGCCGCTGTCCGGGAAGATCTGGAAGAGGCCGTTCTGGAGCGCGAGGCTTTCATTTCTGGATCGGGAATGGCCGGGCTGCCCTGACCCGAAGCCCCGATTTCCCCGGCATAGGGGGCGGGCGTCTCTGATGCGGGATGGCGTCGGGAATTGACTTCGGCGAGATCCGGAATGATTTTTGCCGCAAAGCAATATCATTCCGGAGAGATCAATGCCCCTGCCCAGCCCGGCGCCGCGCCGCAAAGTCCATACGCGCCGCGTCACCTGCGAGGGCTTTCGCCGTGAGGATGGTCATCTCGATATCGAGGGCCATATCACGGACGTAAAGACCTACGAGGTGCCGAACAGTTTCAGGGACGGCATTCCGGCCGGAGAGCCTATTCACGACATGTGGATCCGGCTGACCGTTGACGACGATCTCAACATTCTCGAGGTCGAGACGGTCACTGACGCGGGGCCATTCGAGATTTGCCCGAATATCACGGTCAATTTCCAGCGCCTCAAGGGGATCAGAATCGGTCCGGGCTGGCGCAAGAAGGTGTTGTCCGCGCTTGGCGGTGCCGAGGGCTGCACGCATTTGGTCGAGCTGCTGTGGCCGATGGCAACCACGGCGTATCAGACTCTCTACGGTGAAAATGCCCGGAAGAGGCGGGAGAGTGGAGAGGAAGAGCCGAAAAGGAATGGCCCGCCGCCGCTGCTGAACTCCTGCCATGCCTTTGGCGAGAGCAGTCCCGTGGTCAAGGATATGTGGCCCGAATTCTACAGGGACCCGGCGTAACGGCTGCCCTGGGGTGTGTTGCGGAACTCGTCCGTCTGGCGGAAGACCTTGTTCATGACCGAACGCTGCGACCCCAGCGGGATATCATGTTCCAGGTTTTCGGCAAGGATCCGGAAATAGCCGAGAATAAAGACCCGGGTGGCGGAGGTGAGGGATGTATTGACCCGATGCCGGTTCACGATGCTGCAGATATTGTGCACGGTAAGTTTTTCCCGTGCGGCGATCTGCGAGAGCGCGTCCCACATGGCCGGCTCCAGCCGCATGCTGGTGCGGTGACCATCGATCAATACGTTTTTACTTATGAGAGTTGACACCGTGCTATCCGCAAACGTTCTGTCCATGCCGGATTCTGGCAGCTGAAACTTGGTGTATCAGCGTATGTAAATTAGACGCAACTAAAAAACGATCAATTATTGGTAAATCATCCGTTGATTGCATCGCGGCTGACCGAAGAGCTTATTCCGAAGGCGCCTTTGCCCGGATCGACAAGGCGTGTACGCGGTCCGCCAGCTCGGCGGCGAGCACGTCATGCACCATGCGTTGCCGGTCGACGCGCGACTTCCCGGTGAAGGCGCCGGACGTGATCTCGACGTTGAAATGGGTCTCCCCTCCTTCCCGCCAGCCGCCGTGACCCTGGTGTTTCTGCGAGTCATCGATGACAGCCAGATGCTCCGGGGCGAACGCGGATGTTAATTTGGCTTTGATCGTCTCTGTCACGGACATTAACTTATTCTCCGTTAAAGCCCCCCTGGAGGGGCGATTCGGTTTATATGGCGGGCGAGAACCCTATATTCGACGTTCGGCACGGGCTGGACCAGCGACAATTTGGAACTCACGGTATGCGGAAGGCGCAGAGCGAATCCCTGAAGATCGACACGTTCAGCAGCGAAGCGGGTTTCCGCCGCTGCGATGCGCCCGGCTGCGCATCCGTGGGCGAGCATCGGGCTCCGAAAGGGCGCGGCGATCTGTCCGACTATTACTGGTTCTGCCTCGATCATGTCCGGCAATACAACAAGCAGTGGAACTATTACGAAGGCGCCTCCGCCGAGGAGCTTGAGCGGGAAATCCGGCGCTCGGTCACCTGGGACCGGCCGACCTGGCCGCTGGGGACCGCGGCCGCATACCGGAAGTTTGTTGCCGGCGAATACAGAGACCCGTTCGGTGCGCTCAATGGTGACGAGGATATGGAGGCCGCATCGGGGAGCGCTCCACCCCGCCCCGGAAGCGAGACGGCAGAGGGAAAAGCATTCGCGATCATGGGCTTGACGCCGGCGGTGACCGAGAAAGAGCTGAAAGCGCGCTACAAGCAGCTTGTGAAAAAACATCACCCGGACGCGAATGGCGGGGACAAACAGGCCGAAGAACGGTTGAAAATCATCAACGAGGCCTATACGACTTTGAAAAAGTTTCTAACTTGAAGGCACGGGAGCCCTGCTACGGATGCTCTCATACCGGATAGTCACCCACATCATTTGGGAATAGGGTCATGTCGTCAGCACATGTTTACGAGCGCAAGCCTGCGCACAATATCGAAGCGCCGGACATTGAGGTCTCGGTTCGCGAGACCTTTGGCATCGATGTCGATATGAAGGTGCCGGCCTTCAGCGAGGCGAGCGACTACGTTCCGACGCTGGACCCGACCTATCTGTTCGACAAGCAGACCACGCTCGCCATTCTGGCCGGCTTCGCGCACAACCGCCGGGTCATGATCCAGGGCTATCACGGCACCGGTAAATCGACTCATATCGAGCAGGTCGCGGCGCGCTTGAACTGGCCGTGTGTTCGGGTGAACCTCGACAGCCACATCAGCCGTATCGATCTGATCGGCAAGGACGCCATCGTCCTGCGCGACGGCAAGCAGGTCACCGAATTCCGTGAAGGCATCCTGCCCTGGGCGCTGCAGAACAGCGTGGCCCTGGTGTTTGACGAATATGACGCCGGCCGGGCCGACGTGATGTTCGTGATCCAGCGCGTGCTGGAAGCCGACGGCAAGATGACCCTGCTGGACACCAACAAGGTGATCCATCCGAACAAGTATTTCCGTCTCTTCGCCACCGCCAACACGGTCGGTCTCGGCGATACCACGGGCCTCTATCACGGCACGCAGCAGATCAACCAGGGTCAGATGGACCGCTGGAACGTGGTCACCACGCTGAACTATCTGCCGCATGATCGTGAGGTGGATATCGTTCTGGCGAAACTGCCGAGCTACGACACGCCGGAAGGCCGCGAGACGATTTCCAACATGGTTTCCCTGGCGGATCTCACCCGGGCCGGTTTCATCGCCGGAGACATCTCCACCGTTATGTCGCCGCGGACCGTGATCACCTGGGCCGAGAACGCGACCATCTTCGAGGATGTCGCGACGGCGTTCCGTCTGACCTTCCTGAACAAGTGCGACGAGGTCGAGCGGGCCACGGTTTCCGAATTCTATCAGCGCTGTTTCGGGGCCGACCTGCCGGAGACCAGCATCCGCGCGGCGGAATAGAGAAAGCAGCGCGGACAGGACCTGATGGCATCGATGGCGGACGACGACCGGCTTGAGGATTTCAAGCGCGCGACAGCATCCTGCGTGCGGGCAATGGCCCACGAGGGAGAGCTTGAGGTCACCTATGGCGCGGACCAGGCCAGTGCCTCGGGTGACCGGGTGCGGCTGCCATCCCCGCCACGCGGGCTTCCGGCAGAGGATGTCGCGCGGGTCCGTGGCGAGGCGGACGGCCTTGCCCTGAAGCTCCGCTTCCACGATGCGGCGACCCATGCCAAACGTCAGCCGTCCGGCCAGGCCGCGCTGGAAATCTTCGACGCGGCGGAACAGGCCCGGGTCGAGGCGCTCGGTGCCATGCGCATGTCCGGCGTTGCCCGGAACCTCGAAGCGGCGATGGAACAGCGGTACCAGAAGCTGGGCCTGGAAGGCGTGACCGACAAGGATGAGGTCGCCCTTTCCGAAGTAGTCCGGCTGATGGCCCGCGAGGCGATCACCGGCGCCCCGCCGCCGGAATGCGCGCAGGGCGCGGTCGATCTCTGGCGCCCCTGGGTCAACTCGAAGATCGGCGATACGCTCTCTGAGCTGTCGAGCCACCTCGAGGACCAGGAAGCCTATGCGGAACTGTCCCGCCAGTTGATCAGCGATCTCGATCTGGAAGTCGGCGACGACGGCATGACCGACGAGTCGAATTCCGAGTCCGAGGCGGAAGACGATGGCGGCGAAGGCGAGGAGCTGAACGACAGCGGCACGCAGGGCACCGCGGAAGACAGCACTTCTTCGGAAATGGTGCCGTCCGACATGGATTCCGGCGACGAGGCCGGCGAAGGTGAAGACAGCGAAGACGGCGACTTCGAACCCGGTGAGGGTGACGAGCAGCCGGCCAATCCCGGCACGCCCCCGCAGATGCAGAATGCGGATGACGGTAACCGGCTGCTGAAAAGCTACCATGCCTACACGACCGAATATGACGAGGTCGTCAGGGCGGATGAACTCTGCGACGCGGAAGAGCTGGCCCGGCTGCGGGCCCTGCTGGATCAGCAGCTCAGCCACCTGCAGGGCATGATCGGGAAGCTCGCGAACCGGATGCAGCGCAAGCTGATGGCGAAGCAGAACCGGTCCTGGCAGTTCGATCTCGAGGAAGGCATTCTCGATGCCGCGCGGCTTTCCCGCGTGGTGGTCCAGCCGGACAGCTCGCTTTCCTACAAGATGGAAAAGGATACGGACTTCCGGGATACGGTCGTCACCCTGCTGATCGACAATTCGGGCTCCATGCGCGGCCGGCCGATCTCCATCGCGGCGATGAGCGCGGACATTCTCTCCCGCACGCTTGAGCGTTGCGGTGTGAAGGTCGAGGTTCTCGGCTTCACCACCAAGGCCTGGAAGGGCGGCATGTCGCGGGAGAACTGGATCCAGGGCGGCAAGCCGGTCAATCCGGGACGCCTGAACGATCTCCGTCACATCGTCTACAAGCCTGCGGATGCGCCGTGGCGTCATGCCCGCAAATCCCTCGGCCTGATGCTGCGTGAAGGTATCCTGAAGGAAAATATCGATGGCGAGGCTCTGCTTTGGGCCCACCAGCGCCTGCTGGGGCGGCCGGAAGAACGCCGCATCCTGATGGTGATTTCCGATGGTGCGCCGGTCGACGATTCCACGCTCTCCGTCAATCCGGGGAATTATCTGGAGCGTCATCTGCGCGAAGTGATCCAGTATATCGAGAACAAGTCCCCGGTTGAGCTGGTTGCCATCGGCATCGGGCACGACGTGACGCGTTATTATCGCCGTGCGGTGACAATCGTGGATGCCGAGCAACTCGGCGGAACCATGATGGATCAGCTGACCAGCTTGTTCGACGAGGATACCCCGCGCAATCGCCGGGCGGAGATGCGTCGATCCGCCTAGCGGAATAGTCGAGACTTTTCACGGTGGTAGGTGAAATTTCCCGTAAAACAGGCTAGTCTTTGACTGGTCCTTTACGGAGAGAAGCCATGCGCGCCACGCTCCATACGATACTCTGGCTCACGCTCTTTGCGGTTTGCGGCACTCCGGCCGTTGCGGAGCCGCTGCGTCTGTCGATTGTCCACGTCAATGACTGGGACAGGCTCGATGCCAGGGATGGCGCCGGCGGGGCCGCTAAAATCGCCAGCATCGCGCGCTACGAGCGGGATCGTGCCGAAGCGGATGGCGGCCTGATGCTGCTGACTTTCGGCGGCGACATGCTGTCTCCATCGCTGCTCTCGGGGTTCGACAAGGGCGCCCATATGGTGGATCTGGCGAACGCGATCGGCTTCGATGCCGCCGTGCTCGGGAATCATGAATTCGATTTCGGTCCCGAGGTCCTGATGCAGCGGCTGAAGGAAGCCAAGTATCCGGTTCTCGGCAGCAACATTTCCTACAAGGGCAAACCCGGTTTCCCCGGGGCCGAGCGCTCGCGCATGGTCACGGCGGGGGAATACAAGATCGGCCTGCTCGGCCTGACCACGACCGATACGCCCAGCCTTTCCAGCTCCGGCCCCGATGTCGGCTTTGCGCCACTGGCCGAGACGGCGAAGGAAATCGTGGCGGAGCTGCGCAAGGATGGCGCGGATCTCGTCATCGCCCTGACCCATGCGGTCTATCAGAGCGATCTGGAGACGCTGCGCCAGGTGGCGGGTATCGACATTGTGCTCGGCGGCCACGATCATCTGGTGCTGGTGCTCTATGACGGAAAACAGGCCATTCTGAAAGCTGGCAGCCAGGGCAATTTTGTCGGGATCATGGATATCGCCCTCGACCGGGTCGAGGGCCGGAACGGGCCGGAACTGGTCTGGCAGCCGAGCTTCTCGCTGATTAATACGATCGACGTGGAGCCCGATCCCGGGCTCGCGGGGAAGGTCGCGGCCTATAGCTCCAAGCTGGACCGGGAGCTGGCAACCGAGGTCGGCGTGACCGAGGTTGCGCTCGATACAAGCCGGGCTTCCGTGCGGTCCGCGGAAAATGCCTTTGGCAATCTGATCGCCGACGCGATGCGGGCGGCGACGGGCGCGGATGCGGCGATCACGAACGGTGGCGGCATCCGGGGCGATACCGGCTATCAGGCAGGCCGCACGCTGACCCGGAAGGATGTGCTGACGGAATTGCCCTTCGGCAACCGGACGGTGACCATGCGGCTGAAGGGATCCGATCTGCGCGCGGCTCTGGAAAACGGGGTTTCGCAGGTGGAGAAGGGAGCCGGGCGCTTCCCGCATGTCTCCGGCATCAGCTTCGCCTTTGACGGCCGCAAACCCGCCGGCTCCCGGGTGTCGGACGTGAAAGTCGCGGAGACTCCGCTTGATCTCGGCAAGGTCTATGTCATTGCGGTCAATGATTTCATTGCCAGGGGCGGTGACGGATATGATGCCTTCAAGAAGGGCGTGGTCATCGTCGATGCCAGCTCGGCCCGCCTGATGGCAAGCCAGGTCATCGATTATGTGCAGAAGAACAAGGGCGTTAAATCCAGGGTCGATGGGCGGGTGCGCCGCCTGGACTGATATTTCGGGGCTGGGTCTCCGGGGCAGGGGCTTCTGGATTGTGTCTCCGGACTGTCTCCGGGCCGTCTTGCATCTCGTTCCGCTTCGGCGCTGGAGGGCGCGCGCCGTAGTGCTTATGCTACGGGCAGACTTTGGATTTTTGGGAGGATTCCATGCTGCTCGACGTACGTACCTACACCTGCCGTCCCGGCGCGATCAAAAAACATCTCGAGATTTACGAGAAATATGGCAAGGCGCCGCAGACCAAGCATCTGGGCCAGCCGCTCGCCTATATGGTCACCGAAACTGGCAACCCGAACCAGTATATCCATATCTGGGTCTATGAGAGCGCGGGCGACCGTGAAGCCAAGCGGGCCGCCATGTGGGCCGACCCGGACTGGATCACATACACCAAGCACAGCGCGGAATTCGGCGGTCTTGTGGAACAGCAGAACATTCTGATGAAGCCGGTCGATTTCTTCGACATCAAGACCTGACATGACACCGCCCGATCCAGCCGCCCTGTCGTAAATTACAGCTTCGTGACGGATTTCGGATGTTCGCGGAGCGTTCGATGCGATACCCATGGCGGCTGGATCGGGATGAATGAAGGGAACGGCCCGTGGCGAGAGATCTGATTGGCGACAATGTAACGCCGCTGGATGTGGTGCGCGATGCGGCCCCTAATGCCAGGTCCCGCCCAGGCTATACGGTGCGTATCCGTGATCTCGTGCTCAACATGTTCATCGGTGTGCATGAGTTCGAAAAGGCGGACCCGCAGCGGGTCAAGATCTCGGTCGACCTGACCCTGGACTATCCGGAAGAGGGCATCGGCAGCCATTACAGCCGGGTGTTCTGCTACGAGACTTTCATCGGCCGTATCCGGATGATCGCCGAAGCGGGCCATGTCCTGCTGGTGGAAGGTTTCGCGGAACGGATCTGCGAGCTGGCTTTCGACGATCGCCGCGTGCTGGCGGTAAAGGTCGAGGTCGAGAAGCTCGATATTTTCGCGGATGTCGGCGGCGTCGGCACCCTGATCGAGAAATTCCGCCCGCAAAACTGATGTCGCCAACCCGCGGCCACCTTGCCGCCGCGGGTTTGTGTTTCCGGTCCCTAGAGGGCCGCGTTCTTTTTCGCGAAACCCCAATACAGCTCACGGCACCGGGCGGCCATCGGCCCCGGCTGCATCTCCCGGTCCTCGAACCGTGATAGCGGGGTGACCTTGGCATGGTTGCCGGTTGACCAGATTTCGTCCGCTTCGCGCAGGTCCTTCGGGGTCACGGTGGCTTCCTCAACGCTCACGCCATCCTCACGCAGCAGCTTGATGATGCGCTGACGGGTGATGCCGTTCAGGAAGGTGCCGTTCGGGACAGGGGTTTTCACCAGACCGTCCTTCGCCATGAAGACGTTGGATGTTGCGAATTCGGCCACGTTGCCGACCGGGTCGAGCATGATGGCGTTATCGAACCCGGCTTCGTTCGCCTCGCGCAGGGCGCGGCCCGCATTCGGATAGAGGGCAGCGGCCTTGGCGTCGGTCGGTGCCTGATCGGGCGCCGGGCGCCGGCGGCTGGAGATATGGGCGGAAAAGCCCTTAGGCTCCGGCAGGGGCGACTCAAAGATATGCAGCATGAAGCGCGTGGTCGCCGGATCCGGATAGATCCAGCCATCTTCGGCCCACATCAGCGGCTTGATATAGAGTGCGGTATCCGCCGGGAACTTGGCGATGCCCTCACGGGCCAGGCGCTCGATCTCCTCGGCGCTGACCGGAGATTTCATGCCCATTTTCTCGGCCGAGGCGCAGGCGCGCTGGCAATGCCGGTCAAGGTCGGGGGCGGTTCCCTCGAAGGACCGCGCACCGTCGAAAATCACCGACCCGAGCCAGGTTGCCAGGGTTGCCGGGCCGAGAACCGGCGGGTTGCCTTCTTGCCATTCGCCATCGAGATACGTCAGCGATTTCATTGGAATGCTCCAGATTTGATTTTTAGGCTTGGCGGGGGTCAACGGACGCGCCCCGGTTTTTCGGCAGCTTAGCCCGGCCCTCCGGGCTATGCCAATGATGCAATTGTCCCGAAAGGCTGCGGAACAATTTGAGATTGGCAGGGGGCGCGGCTACTCTCCCGGCCATGACACAGCAAGATACATTCAGGTGGATTTACCACCTTTCGCGCCGGGCCGACTGGGATCGCGCCAGGGCAGCCGGTTCCTACGAGGGCTCCCGCGAGGATACGGCCGACGGTTTCCTGCACTTCTCGACAGCGCTCCAGGTCACCGGGAGTGCGGCGAAGCACCGCAGCGGTGAGCGCGGTCTTGTGCTGCTGGAAGTGGACAGCGCGGCTCTCGGCGAGGCCCTGAAATGGGAGCCGGCCCGGGGCGGGGAGTTGTTCCCGCACCTGTACGGGCCCTTACCGGTCAGCGCGGTCGCCGCTGAATTCGATTTGCCGCTGGGCGAGGACGGTCTGCATGTCTTCCCGGCGATGAAGGCGGAATAAACACACTATGCTCGCTGATCTTGCTCTTCCCCTGCTGCGTTGCTTCGATCCCGAGACCGCACACCGCCTTACCGTTCGTGCCCTGTCCGCCGGGCTTGGCCCGTCCGCCGGCGGCTGGGCGCCCGATGCGCGTCTCGGGCAATCCCTGTTCGGCCTGCGCTTCCCCCATCCGGTCGGCATCGCCGCCGGGTTCGACAAGGATGCGGAAGCCTTTGCCGGCGCCCTGAAGCTCGGTGCGGCCTTCGTCGAGGTCGGCACCATGACGCCGCGCCCGCAGCCGGGCAATCCGCGCCCGCGCCTGTTCCGCCTGCCGGAAGATGGCGCCGTCATCAACCGCAACGGCTTTAATAACAGCGGTCTGGAAGCAGGTGCGGCCCGGCTCGCCCGGCGCAACAGGACGCAGGGCATCGTCGGAGCCAATGTCGGTGCCAACAAGGGTGTGGAGACGCCGGAGAGCGATTACGCGGCCGGTGTCCGGGCCACGGCCGCGCTGGCCGATTACATCACCATCAATGTCTCCTCCCCCAACACGCCCGGCCTGCGGGATCTGCAGGCGCCGGGACCGTTGCGCGAGTTGCTGAAGGCGGCAAAAGCCGCGCGGGCCGAGGCCGTGAGCGGAGCGGGCCCGGCGATCTTGCTGAAGATCGCGCCGGATCTGGAAGACGCGCAGCTTGAGGGCATTGTCGGGGTTGTGCTGGAAGAGGAGATCGACGGGATGATCATCTCCAACACCACCATCGCCCGCCCCGATAGCCTCAAAAGCAGCAGCAAGGGGGAGACGGGCGGCCTGAGCGGAGTGCCTCTGTTCGCACCGTCGACCGCGATTCTGGCGAAGACTTACCGGCTGACCGGCGGAAAAGTCCCGTTGATTGGTGTTGGCGGGATCGATTCCGGGGCAGCAGCCTATGCCAAGATCAAGGCCGGTGCCTCTCTCGTTCAGCTCTACACCGCTTTGATATATAAAGGACCCGGTCTCGTTCGCCGCATCGCCGAAGAGCTTGGCACGCTGCTTGAACGGGATGGCTGTTCCTCCGTCACGGAGGTTATCGGCGTGGAGGCTGGGGCCACGCTTTGAACCGGAAAGGGGATTGCGGCGTTGCGTCACGTCCTGATCGTTAGCTTCTATCTGCTTCCCGCCATTGCAATTGCGGTCTTGGCACCCGTTATTCCGTTCGTGGGGTTGCCCGGATGGGGCGCGGGCCTGCTGCTGCTGACTGCCGGCAGCCTCATTCACATGGGGACATCCGTGAAGGCGTCCCGGGAATCCTCGGAGCGGCAACTTGAAGTGCTGGCACACGAGCTGGCCGTCACGCGCCATGATCTGGATGCCGCGCGCGAGGAAGTCTCCGCCATCCGGGAAACCATCGAAGCCATGCCGGACAGCGGCCATGTCGTGTCTGAGCTGAAGATTTTGCAGGGTCTGCTCGGCCAGCTTTCCGCGAAGGCGCCGGAAAAGGCGCGGCCGAAACCCTCGGATGGCGAGAAACAGAAAGCCGACGATGTCGGCCTGCCCGCCGTCGCCGCCGCATCGGGGGCGAGTGAGCCGCTGCTGCTGATCGATGATGACGAGGTGCTGACGATCGTCGAGCAGGCGCTCCGGGAAGACCGGGTCGATCTCTATCTGCAACCGATCGTCAACCTGCCGCAGCGTCAGCGGCAGTTCTATGAATGTTTCTCCCGTATCGTCGATGATCGCGGCCGGGTGATCATGCCGGAGCAGTATATTCCGCTCGCGGAATCCGCGGGCCTGGTCGCCGTGATCGATAATATGTTGCTGTTCCGCTGCATCCAGCTTGTGCGCCGTGCCGTGCGCGGGCAGCCGGGGCTCGCCTTCTTCTGCAATATCTCCGACAGCTCCCTGACGGATGTCGATTTCTTCACCGACTTCATCGAATTTCTGGGCGACAACCAGAAACTGACGCCGAACCTGTTCTTCGAATTCGAGCAGGAAGCAATCACCAACCCGACCTACGAGACCCAGGTGAACCTGCAGCGCTTGCAGGATCTGGGCTTCCATTTCTCGCTCGATCAGGTACGCACGCTGGATCTCGACCTGCCGCATCTGGCCAGCCTTGGTTTCAAATACATCAAGGTCGGCGCGCACATGCTGCATGAGCTGGCCCGGGGTGACGATCCGCAACTGGATATGGGGCGGTTCAAGGGTGTGCTCGACCGCTGCGCCATGGATCTGATCGTGGAGAAAATCGAGTCCGAGGACATGCTGCGCGATCTGCTCGATCTCAAAATCGACTTCGGTCAGGGGTATCTCTTCGGAGAGCCCCGGCCGACCACGGCCCCCGCCAAATAAGCGTGCGGCTCCGTGCCGCTGCCCTGAAATTATTTACCTCCGGAGTTTCGGAATGACCGCGCCTTTGTCTGCCTTTGCCGGGATCTCTGATCGCTATGACGGTTTCATCTTCGATGTCTGGGGCACGCTCTATGATGGCGGAAATGCATTTCCGGGGGCGCTGGAAACGGTCAAGGCTCTGGCTGAGCGGGATAAGAAAATACTCGTCCTATCCAACTCCCCGCGCATTCCCGTCATCGTCGGAGAGCGTCTGAAAGCCATCGGTTTCGAGCTTGGCTGGTTCACCGAGATCGTCACCTCGGGTGGCATGGTCGCCGATATCGTCGGCGGCAGACGGGACGCGGCATCGGCAGCGCTTGGCGAGCGGGTGCTGTGGCTGGGACAGGAGCGGTTTCCGGATACGGTGCCTGCAGGCTCCTTCACGGTGGTGCAGGATGCCGGGGAAGCCGACTGGGTTCTGAATGCGGGGCCGGAGATTTCGGAAACGCGGCTGGAGGATTTCGAGACGGTGCTGTCGGCTTCCGCGGAGCGGGGCTTGCCGATGGTCTGTGCCAATCCCGACAAGTCCGTTCTGCAGAGCGGCGCGCAGCTTCTTTGTGCGGGTGCCATGGCGGAGAGGTACGAAGAAATGGGCGGCCCGGTGCGCTATTTCGGCAAGCCTTATCCCGAGATATTTGCCCGTTGCCTCGACCGCATCGGTCTCCCGGCGGATCGGGTTCTGGTCGTCGGCGACAATCTGGAGACGGATATTCTCGGCGCCAACCGGACGGGCATCGACAGCCTGCTGCTGGGCTGCGGCATTCATGCCGTCGCGCTGGCGGAATCCGGCGGTGCGGGTGAAGGGCTCGTGTCTCTGGTTGCAAGCCATGGTGCACGCCCGACTTACTTCTCGGACGCGCTTGTATGGTGAGGAAGCGGAAGGCTAGTGGGCGGTGCCGCCGCCCTGGTCGCTGAGCGCATATTGCTTCTGCTCGATGGCAAAGCGCTGCAAGGCTATATCAAGATAGCCGGGAATTGGTTCCTGCGGGCTTTCGCCAAGCCCCGTTGCCGGAGCCGAACTCAGCGTGTCCTCTATATTGTCCACGACCAGCCGGAAATATGTCAGCAGGAAGACGCGCAATGCGGATGACATGCTCGATTCCTGCCGCCGTTCGGCCACCATGGTACAAAGCCCGTCCATGCCGATCGATTCTCTCTTGCAGATATCGGAGAGGCCGTTCCAGACTTGAGCTTCCAAACTGACGCTTGTGCGCCTATGACCGATCGTGACGTTCTTCCTGATCCGGTCGCTCCCTATTACGCGTGCCACTCCTAATGCTCCTAATTTACCTCAGCACACAACTGTATGGTTAACGTGCCGCATTTCTACTGGTAGTGCAATATCGAACGCCATCTTCGCGTGTGAGGCGTTTGAATGTCAGGTTTATCTGGCTGTCAGAGCCAGCTACCGGAGTTGCTTTGCAGAGCGCTCATGGGGCTTTATGCTCCACTTGGAGCTGACGAGCAGAAGGAATCTGCCCATGAGTGCGAACGGTGAGGGACAACTGGACAAGGTTGGCTGGCAATTGCTGCGCGTGTTGCAGGAAGATGCCCGGCTTTCCTTCAGTGAACTTGGCCGCAGGGTCGGTCTGTCATCACCCGCGGTTGCCGAACGGGTGCGCCGGATGGAGGATGCCGGAATCATCACCGGCTACCGGACCACGGTGAATGCGGACAAGCTCGGCTATCCGACCACAGCGTTCATTCATCTGAAGACCTCGGGTGAGCATTACAACAAGATCGCGACCGTCGCCCATACGCTGAGCGAAGTGCTCGAGTGCCATCACGTCACCGGGCAGGACAGCTATATGATCAAGGTCATCGTCTCTTCCATGGTGCATCTGGAGCATGTGATCTCCCAGATGCGCAAATATGGCGAGACGACAACATCCATCGTTCTGTCCTCGCCGGTGAAAGGCAAGATGATCGCCGCCGGACCGAGTGTCCGGGTTGGTCCGGCGATGCCGCCGATGTTCCTCGTCGAAAACGAATAGGCTCTCGACTTACGGTGAGTGCGAGAGCCATCAGGCCGCGGCTGTTGTCCCGTTCCGGCGTTGACGTTTGATCCGGGCGCCCAATATGGATGCTTGGAGCTGAACAAACACCGGAGGAGGACTCGTGATGCAGATGCAAACGACGAAAACCCGGAGGTCGGTCGTGGAACTTGACCGTGCCCGCCGCTCGCTTCCGTCCGGCAGACCGGCCGGCCTCGATATGCTTCGGCTGGGAGACCGGAAAGCGCCCGCAGCAGGGGACACCGCGACCATGACGGAGATCTTCAGCCGTGCTGTAAAAGGGCATGAAGGGCGGCATTGGCCGTTCATCTCATCCCGGAAAGCGCTTGACTGAAAAATAGGGCTCGCGTATATGCCCTCTTCCTCGTGGAGCCTTGGCTTCACGAAATCCAATTCTATCGTGTTGACCGAGGATTAGAAAAATGGCGCGTCGTTGCGAAATCACCGGTAAGGGTGTCCAGACCGGCAACAATGTGAGCCACGCGAACAACAGGTCGCGCCGCCGGTTTCTGCCGAACCTGCAGCAGACCTCGCTGATGAGCGATGCGCTCGGCAAGATGGTCCGCCTGCGTCTGACCACGCATGCTATCCGGTCCATCGAGCATAATGGCGGCCTTGACGCCTACATGCTGAAAGCCAAGAACTCCCAGCTCGGCACCGAAGCCCGCACCTTGAAGCGGCGCATCGAGAAGGCCGCTGCCGCGAAAGCTGCCTAATACAGCTTACGCAAGTCTGATTATGGAAAACGCCCGCGTCAGCGGGCGTTTTCTTTTGTCCGGAATTGGCCGGTTTTCGCGGGTCAGATCTTTTCCAGCCCACACCAGTCGGCGATGAACAGGGCCATGGCCGCCGTCACCCGGCGGACGGAGGGCAGGTTCACCCGCTCGTCGAAGCCGTGCACGTTCTCCGCGATGGCTCCATAGACATAGCTCGGCGTCTTGTTATAGAGGCCGTGGAAGCGCGAATCCGTCAGCGCTGTCGAGCACCGGCGTCCGAGCGGCGCTCCGAAGGCGATCTCGTGGCAGCGGTCGAGCATGGGCTCGCCCGGCGTGCCTGCCGGAACCTCGTATCCCGGTGACAGGAAGCCCTGCCATTCGATCTCCGGCGGATTGTTTGCCAGGAAGGAGTGGGATTTCGAGGCCTTGGCGATGGTCTCCGTCAGCTTGGCCTGAATGGTGGCCGGATCGACCCCCGGATACAGTCCGACGCGGACTTCGAAGGTGCACCATGCCGGGACGCTGGAAGTCCAGTCGCCGCCCTCGATCTGGGAGATCACCACATTGATCGGGTGCGGGTTGTCCTTGAAGGCCGGATGTTTGTTTTCCGGCAGGTTCCACTCTTCCTCAATCTCGTGCAGGGCCGCCCAGAGCGGGATGCAGGCCTCGATGGCGTTCTGTCCACTGCCCGCGCGGGCGACATGGACCGGGACACCCGCGACCTTGACCCGCATCCAGACCACGCCGACCTGCGCCTGCGTGAAGGTCTCGCCAGTCGGCTCCGGGATCAGCACCGCATCGGCCTTGTAGCCGCGGACCAGAGTGGAGAGCGCGCCGTTGCCGGTGCATTCCTCTTCGATCACCGACTCGAAATGCACGGTGCCGCCGGGCCGGTAGCCCGCACGTTTCAGAGCTTCCATAGCAAACAGCGCGCTGACCGTGCCGGTCTTCATGTCGCCGGCACCCCGGCCATACATCCAGTCGCCGTCGATCTCGGCACCGAACGGCGCGCGCGTCCACATTTTCTCCGGCCCCGCCGGCACCACGTCGACATGGCCGTTCAGGATCAGGGACCGTCCCTTGGGGTTCTCCGGGCGCCAGGAGGCGACGACGGTCAGGGCGTTTTCGTAAGAGACATCGACGGGGGAAAACCCCGGATGCTTGGCGATCTCGTCGGGATCGATATGCCACATATCCACGGCATAACCGAAGTCCCGCGCGGCCCGGGCCATCAGGTCCTGCGCCGACGCTTCCTGTCCTCGTGTGGAGGGGCAGCGCACCAGCTCCTGGCTGAGCTGTAGCTGCTCCTCGAATCCCGCATCCACGGCGCGCATGATTTCGGCCGCAACTGATTGTTCTGGCATGGTTTGCTCCTATCCTTGCAGGAGCAAGTATCGGCATGTCCGGACCGGAGGGACAAGCTGACCAATTTCAATAGTGTGTTTCGAGATCAGCCGGAACGGTCGGAGGGCGCGCGTGGCCCCGATGTCTCGAACAACACCCAGATCGCGGCGGAGAGTGTTAGGGCCGCGCCGCCTTGATGGGCGGCTCCAAGGGCCACGGGGACTTGTGCGAGCAGTGTGGAGATGCCGAGGGCGACCTGGATCGCGCTCATGCCGGCAAGGCTGTGTATGGCAAGGCGGGTGCGCGGGGCGATTTCCGTTGAGCGGATCGCCCGGATCAGCAGCCAGACGATGCTGGCGAAGGTCAGCATGGCGATGATCCGGTGATTGAACTGCACCGCTGCCGGGTTTTCGAAGAAATTGATCCAGAAGGGCTGGGCGAAGCCATAGTCCGGCGGCACCACATGTCCGTTCATCAGCGGGAAGGTGTTGTAGATCAGGCCCGCGTCGAGGCCGGCGACGAAGGCGCCTGCGACAGCAGTGATGGCGATCAGATGCAGCACCGCAATGGCATGGCGGCGGTATGTGCGGCTGGTTTCGGCGGGTGTCCGGACCAGACCGAGAGCGGTCCGGATCAGCGTGACCAGAATGAGGAGGGCGACGGAAAGGTGGATCGCCAGGCGGTACTGGCTGACAGCCGGGTTATCGACCAGTCCGCTTTTCACCATCCACCAGCCGATCCCACCCTGAATGGCGCCGAGCAGAAAGAGCAAGCCGAGCCGGGGATAGAGCGCCCGGCGGATCCGGCCGGTCAGGGCCAGCACCAGAAACGGGAGGGCAAAAGCGATGCCAATCAGCCGGCCCCAGACCCGGTGCAGATATTCCCAGAAGAAGATATTCTTGAAGTCGTCGATGGTCATCCAGGTGTTCACCTTCTGGAACTCGGGTGAATCCTGGTAGAGCGAGAAAACCCGGTACCATTCCGGCTCGCTCATCGGCGGGAGCCAGCCGATCAGGGGGCGCCATTCGACCATTGAAAGGCCGGACTCCGTCAGGCGCGTAATCCCGCCGATGACGATCATCAGGAAGACCATGACGGCAACGCCCGCCAGCCAGATGGCGACGGGCCGGTCGGTGGCCGCGTTTTCCGGCAGTATTGGGCTGTAGGATTGACTGGCCGCGCTCACGCCGCACTCCGCATTCGGTTTGATACCGGCGGAATGTGGCGTCAATGCCCGGAAAGGTCAAACCGGTCCGTCGCGACCCTTCGGCGCAGGGCCCCGAAGTTCCTCAATGGGTTTTCCTCAATGGGTTTTTGTCGCCACGATGACCCACCCTTCGCCGACATCATGTTCCGAGGCTGGCGGGGGCGTTGCGTCCCCATCCACGGTGGCGGCGATTACCAGGCAATTCTCATAAGGACCATCGACGGCCCAGCCGAGAGCGGAAAGGAAGGCTTTGCGTTTCTCTGCCTGGCTCTCCGTCTGGCAAATCTCTGCGCGGACTGTATCTGCCATCATGCTGCTCCCTTGCAGTATTTGCCGGTATTCGTCCTCATCTGTGTTGCGATCGCATTGGCCGGGTCCGGGCTGCGATCCAGATTGACCCGCACTTTTTCGGCGCTGTCCGATCCCTTGAACCGTGAGCGGGTCGTATCGTCGAGACCGGGGGTGTCGTCCACAAGCGCCTGCCAGCTTGCAATCTGTTCAGGCGTCATTGTGCCGGTACCCGGAGAGACGCACAGGACGACTGCGTCTATATTGCTCAGCGTCATGGTTGCGGCCTGATTGATGGCGCGTTGTGTGACTTCATGTTTCAGGTCCGGATTGGCTGCGAGGTTCTCGGCAGCACTGCCCGTCGCAAAGAACTGTTTCAGGGGCACGCTGGTTTTCGAGGGGGCGCTGAAGTCGCCGTTCATTTCAATCCGGGCAAAGGTCGAGCCGTATTTATCGACCTGATCCGGTTTACGGCCCGCACTCTTGTTCAGCGGTATCACTGACAACTCCTTGCGCTTGTAGCCAAGGCTGACGGCGGTCGGGATTTCGGACTGGAATTTGATATTGAGGCCGAATGATGTGCCCGTACCGAAGAACATCACCCGGCGTTCACCTTTGAGTTTGCTGGATTCACCGATGTCTGGGTCAGGCGCGCCCCCGGTTGCGATCAGAGCCGCATTTCCGGTTGCATAAAGCTGGTTGATCTTCGGGTTGAAGACGGAGAGATCCGACTTCATGTCGGAGACGATCGGCGGGGTGCCGCCTGTCTCAACATATTGCGGGCCAACGACGAATTCGTTGCGGTCGTAGCCGATATTTGCGTTCCCGAGAGAGGAGTCGTATCCGATGTCGATCTGGGTCGCGGTCACGAACAAGACGTTCTCTTCCCCGTTGGCGCAAGCTCCCAGGGCAAGCAGGATCGCGCCCGGAATGAAGTGCTTCCGGTATGATAAGCGTGTCATTCTTCTGTCCCCCGTTCTTCTGTACCCCATGAGTGGCTACTCCCCGTTGGCTGGATGAGACCGGGCAAGATCGATGATCGGATTGCCCTGGATCAGACTGTTGTCATTAATGGCGGCAGCCCCCACCGCGCCGTATCCGATGGTGATATCGGTTTCGGTCTCGGTTGCGATGAAAGACAGCCCGTAGGTCTCGACGAAAACCACGGTCCCTGACTCACCCCGGACTTGCCCGGAGAGAGAGGCTCCGGGGAGAGAGGTCCCGGGGAGAGAGGTGTAGAGCACAAAACGCTGATCTTCATCCGAGCGTGGCGCGTGTGCGTGACCGTCCGTTTCCGGCTCGTCTGTGGATGGCAACGGGCATTCGTTCCTGAGTGCGGCGTCCCGGAATTTCTGAAAGCCGATGCTGCCTGTTGAAGCGCCAAGGCCGGAATGAACGGCGATGCCAAGGCTCGAAATCTCAACCGGATGGAGCAGGTTGCAGGCTTGGCCGGGAGCGTCTGCTGTTGCCGTGCGAACGAGGCTGGGCCCGATCACGATCCGCCTGCCGGTGTCATCAATGTAGCTGAGTGAACAGGCTGTAAGAGGCAGCAGGACAAGCGCGGCGGCAAGTCTTCGCGCCAGGCACAGGCCGGGCAGAACATTGCAAACGCGATGGCCCCTGATTTCGATCATGCGTAACCATAATTTTCTACCAATAAGGGATTATAATAATATGATACTCGCGTAAAAATCAATTGATTTCAGGTGGTCTTCTATCTGAAGAAAAAATCAGTTTTAGCGCTGAGAGGGGGTATGCAGCCGTCGATGATCGGGAAAGCGATGCAGGCGGCGGAGGTCAAACCTCTGCGGACATGGCGCAGATGCATGGAAGATGATCAGTATTATTTAATCGATAAAATCGATTGCTATGGCAACAATAATTCATTGGATTGATTAAACTGTGACGCCTATCAGACGATTTGAAAAAATCATTGTCTGAGTGCGCATATCATGACGGATTCGTTCTCGTTTTCCGCTGTCGAAAGAATAAAAAATGCCCTCCTCGTGGGGTCGGTTCTGCCGGGAGTGTTGCTTGCGGGATGTGTTGCCGCTGTGGCCTTCGTTCTCCGGGAAGTGCCGGGGGTAAGCGCGCTCAGCCCGCTGATCCTCGCCATTCTGATCGGCATGGCCATCCGCAACCTGATCGGCACTCCCGAGGTGGCGAAGGCTGGAATGGCGTTCTGTCTCAAGCGCATCCTGCGGGCCGGGATTGTGCTGCTTGGATTGCAGCTGACCATCCAGCAGGTTCTTGCCGTTGGCGGTGCCGGTGTGGCGCTGCTTGTTGTGACGGTGCTTGCGACCTTCATTTTCACAATTGTTCTCGGGCGTATTCTTGGGGTGAATGCCGGGTTGACCCAGTTGATCGCGGCGGGAAGCTCCATTTGCGGCGCGTCGGCGGTGATCGCGGCCAATACGGTGACCCGTGCGCGGGACGAGGATGTGGCCTATGCGATCGCCTGCGTGACCGTGTTCGGATCTCTGTCGATGGTGCTGATGCCGCTCATCGGTGGAGCTCTGGAGCTGGCGCCGCGCGCCTACGGGCTCTGGACAGGGGCATCCGTGCATGAAGTGGCGCAGGTGGTCGCGGCTGCATATGCGCATGGAGCGGAAGCCGGAGAATTCGGAACCATCGCCAAACTGACCCGGGTCATGATGCTGGCCCCGCTCGTGCTGACTCTCGGCATGCTCGCCGCGCGGCGTCCTGGCGTTGACGGCGGCACGGCGGGCCGGGCGGCGGCGCAGGTGCCCTGGTTCGTGCTTGGCTTCATTGCCATGGTTGGACTTGCCAGCACCGGCTGGGTGCCGGAGGCCACGCAGCAGGTGACGACTCCGCTGACCCAGTTCATGCTGGCGACCGCGCTTGCGGCGATGGGACTGGAGACGGATGTCCGGAAACTCGCGGCCGAAGGCCTCCGTCCGGCACTGCTTGGTGCCGGGGCATGGCTTTTCATTTCTCTTTTCACTCTGGGTCTTGTTCTAATCGGGGCATGACCCTCGATCAGCTCCGCATTTTTATCGCCGTTGCCGAACGCGAACATGTCACGCAGGCGGCAACGGCATTGAACCTGACGCAAAGCGCCGTCAGCGCCGCCATCGCGGCGCTTGAGGAGCGGCATGCAGTCCGCCTGTTCGACCGGGTCGGGCGCCGCATCATGCTGACGGAGGCGGGGCGCCTGTTCGTAAGCGAGGCGCGCTCTGTCCTCGCCCGCTCGGAACAGGCGGAACGTGTGCTCGGCGATCTTGCGGGATTGCGGCGCGGTAAACTGGGGCTGGCGGCGAGCCAGACGGTCGCCAATTACTGGCTCCCGGCGCTGATGCAGCGTTTTCATGCCGCCTATCCCGATTTCGAGCTCAGTCTGGTCACCGGAAACACGACCGAAGTCGCACAGATGGTGCGCGCGGCGACGGTGGATCTCGGTTTCATCGAGGGCGATATCAGGGATGCCAATCTCTGGATACGGGAATTGCCCGGGGACGAGCTGGCTCTCGTGGTCGCGCCGAATCATGACTGGGCGCAATCCCCGCCATGCGCCGCGCCGGAGCTGAGCGCCGCCTCCTGGGTATTGCGGGAGCGGGGCTCCGGAACCAGAGCAGCCTGTGAAACCGCCCTGGCAGGGTACGGGATCGGAATGGGCGATGTGGATGTCGCGCTCGAGCTGCCCTCGAACGAGGCCGTGCGGGCGGCCGTAGAGGCCGGCGCGGGAGTGACGATCCTCTCGACCCTCGTTGTCTCTTCCTCCATTGCGGCCGGGCGGCTTGTCAGGGTTCCGTTCGATCTGCCGCCACGGCTCTTCCATGCTGTACGCCATAAGGAACGGCACCTTTCCCTGGCCGAACAGCGTTTCCTTGAGTTGACGGAGCAAGCCGGAATGGGCTCTGTCCTGTAATGGCGGCTGCCGGGAATGACGATTGCCGGATTGTCCCGGTTAATGCAGACGGAATTCCACATCCGCGGCGGTGAAGGTCGCCACCCCGGTCAGGGAGCCGGCGGAGATCTGGACCGAATGAATAGGGGCTTCGATATTCAGCCTCCAATGATCAAGAAAGCGGCGCAGGCGGGGGAATTTCGGGATGACGTCGAGGGTTTGCCAGACGAAGCTTTGCAGGAGATCGGGATAGTCAGGCATGCGGTAAAGGATCTCGGCGGTGGTCACGCGGCGCTCAAACAGAACAACTGGCTCAATCGACATAGGGCGACTCCACAGGTTGCATCCGGGGAAAGCTTGAGGTAGAACCGCCATGCATGGCAATAGATAATTAAATCAATGCATTAGCAGCGGTGTCACTGGATTGCTGCTGGCCCGCTGATCCGCGGGGCGGAAGGCCGGTCAGAAAACCGCTTGGTAATGCATGGTACGGCCACCATGTTTCGCAGCAGGGAACAATCTGTTCCTGCCCGTGCATGCCGGACACGTCTTTTTCTTCGAGTTCCGCGCCAATTCCTTGACAGTTGAAGCGCCATTCCCTACATCGTCAGCACTCGCCGGTGGTGAGTGCTAATACATTAGGTTCGCTCCGGCGAGCACTCATTGGAAACGTCACTTAGACGCTTAATTCGGAGGTTGTGGCATGAAATTCAGGCCATTGCATGACCGGGTCGTAGTCCGTCGCCTTGAAGGCGAGGAAAAGACGGCCGGGGGCATTATTATTCCCGATTCCGCCAAGGAAAAACCGATGCAGGGCGAAGTCGTCGCTGCCGGTGCTGGCGCACGTGATGAGAACGGCAAGGTACAGCCGCTCGACGTCAAGGCTGGCGATGCCGTGCTGTTCGGTAAATGGTCGGGTACGGAAGTCAAGATCGACGGCGAAGAGCTGCTGATCATGAAAGAGTCCGACATCATGGGCGTTCTGGAATCCTAAGGAAGGACTGATCCATCATGGCTGCTAAAGAAGTTAAATTCGGCACCGACGCACGAGCCCGCCTGCTGGCTGGCGTCGACGTGCTCGCGAACGCCGTCAAGGTGACGCTCGGCCCGAAAGGCCGTAACGTTGTTCTCGACAAGTCCTTCGGTGCCCCGCGCATCTCCAAGGACGGCGTGACCGTTGCGAAAGAGATCGAGCTTTCCGACAAGTTCGAAAACATGGGCGCACAGATGGTGCGTGAAGTTGCTTCCAAGGCGAACGACATCGCCGGCGACGGCACCACCACTGCTACGGTTCTGGCTCAGGCCATCGTGCGCGAAGGCTCCAAGGCCGTCGCCGCCGGCATGAACCCGATGGACCTGAAGCGCGGCATCGATCTGGCGATCGAAGCTGTCGTTGCTGACATCGAGAAGCGCGCCAAGAAGATCTCCACGACTGATGAAGTCGCGCAGGTCGGCACCATCTCCGCCAACGGCGAAGCCGAAATTGGCGCGATGATCGCCAAGGCGATGGAGAAGGTTGGCAACGAGGGCGTCATCACGGTTGAAGAAGCCAAGTCCCTGCACACCGAACTCGACGTTGTCGAGGGCATGCAGTTCGACCGCGGCTATCTCTCCCCGTATTTCGTCACCAATGCGGACAAGATGACCTGCGAGTTGGAAAACCCGTACATCCTGCTGCACGAAAAGAAGCTCTCCAACCTGCAGGCTATGCTGCCGGTTCTCGAGCAGGTCGTTCAGTCCAGCCGCCCGCTGCTGATCATTGCCGAGGACGTTGAGGGCGAAGCCCTGGCGACCCTGGTCGTGAACAAGCTGCGTGGTGGCCTGAAGGTCGCTGCCGTCAAGGCTCCGGGCTTCGGCGATCGCCGTAAAGCGATGCTGGAAGACATTGCCATCCTCACCGGTGGCACCGTGGTCAGCGAAGACCTCGGCATCCAGCTCGAAAACGTGTCCCTGGAAATGCTCGGCACCGCCAAGCGCGTCCAGATCACGAAGGACGAGACCACCGTTGTCGACGGCGCCGGCGAAAAGGCCGACATCGAAGCACGGTGCAGCCAGATCCGCGCTCAGGTCGAGGAAACGTCCTCTGACTATGACCGTGAGAAGCTGCAGGAGCGTCTCGCGAAGCTGGCTGGCGGCGTTGCCGTTATCCGCGTCGGTGGTGCTACCGAAATCGAGGTGAAGGAACGCAAGGATCGTGTCGACGACGCGATGCATGCAACCCGCGCCGCGGTTGAAGAAGGCATCGTCCCGGGCGGTGGTACTGCTCTGCTCTATGCCGTCAAGGCGCTTGAGTCCCTCAAGTCGGACAACGAAGACCAGAAGATCGGCATCAACATCGTGCGTAAGGCCATTCAGGTCCCGGCACGCCAGATCGCCGATAACGCCGGTGAAGACGGTGCGGTCATCGTCGGCAAGATGATGGAGTCGAAAGACACCGACTGGGGCTTCGATGCACAGAAGGGCGAGTTCACGAACCTCGTCAAAGCCGGCATCATCGATCCGGCCAAAGTCGTGCGCTCTGCTCTGCAGAATGCCGGTTCCGTTGCTGGTCTGCTGATCACCACGGAAGCCATGGTTGCCGAAAAGCCGGAGCCGAAGGGTGCCGGTGGCGGTATGCCGGGCGGCGGCATGCCGGACATGGGCGGCATGGGCGGCATGGGCTTCTAAGCCAGGCCTCCAGACACTTTATCGAGAAACCCTCCAGGGCATGCCCCGGAGGGTTTTTCTTTTGGCGTTTGTTGAACTTGTGCCGGTCAGGACAGGGCGGCGTGCGCCGTGATCGACAGTCCAAGCAGGAGCACGCCCGCGAAGAAAACCTGCCGGAAACGGGTCTCGGACAGGTAGCCGCGGATCTTGCGGCCAAGGATCATGCCGAGGATGGCGGGGATCAGGCCGAGTGCGGATGCGAGGCCGAGCTCCGGGTCAATATGGGCGCTGTGTCCGAGCGCGAGCGCGAGGGCCGCCGTGGACAGCATGAACAGCATGCCCATGGCCTGAACCAGCATGTCGCGGGGCATGCCGGTTGCCTGCAGATACAGCACGCCGGGCACCATGAAGGACCCGGTCATGCCGGTCAGGATGCCATTGGCGATCCCGAAAAGCGGGCCGCTGCGCAACGCGGCTCCCGGCGACATCGACAGCCGGAAACCAGCAAGCCCGGTGGCGGCATAGGCGATCAGCAACAGGCCAAGCAATGCGGAGAGATAGGACAGGTCGACAAGCCTGAGGGCCTGGGCGCCGATCCAGATCGTGGCCGTGGCCGTCAGCAGGAAGGGCCAGGTTTTTCGCAGGATTTCCCGCATATGCCCACCGACCGCTGCCTGCCAGAGATTGGTCGCCAGCGAGGGCACGATGAGCAGGGCCATGGCGCTGGGCAGATCCAGCAGCAGGGTCATCAGCCCAAGCGTGATTGTCGGTAGCCCGAGCCCGATCACACCCTTGACCGTGCCGGCGAGAAAGAAGGTCGCGGCAGCCGCGGCGAGAAGTGTGGGATCCTGCATGCGGCCAGTCTAGCCGGTCCTGCCGGCGCGGCAAGACGCAGGTGTCAGATCAGGCCAAGCGCCCGGCACTTTTCAAGGCAGGCACCCGGCTCCTTGAAAAGATGAGTCTCGAAGCCGAGTGTGCTGGCGGTCTGGATATTGGCCGGACTGTCGTCGATGAAGAGCGTGCGCTCCGGTGTGATCCCGAAGCGGTCAATGCAAATCCGAAAAATCGCCGGGTCGGGCTTCTTCATGCGTTCGGCGCCGGAAACCACGACATCCTCGAACGCGTTCAGGAAGTCGAACCGCCGCCGGGTCTCCTCGAAAGTCTCCACGCCGAAATTGGTCAGCCCGTAGTTCCTGATGCCCGCTGCCTTCATCCGGCGCTTGGCGTCGACCATCGGGGTAATCGGGCCGGGGATCATTTCCTGGAACCGTTCATAGAACGTCCGGATCAGATCGGCATGTTCCGGGTGATGCGGGACCAGGGCGGCGATCTGTTCATCCGGGCTGCGGCCGAGATCGTGCTGGACGTGCCATTCCGTCGTGCAGACTTCCGTCAGGAACCAGGCCACCCGGTCTTCATCGGCGGAGCCGTCTTCCCGGACGAAGATGCTGCGATAAAGATGACGGGGATCCCATTCGATCAGGACGTTGCCCACATCGAACAGAACGGCATCGATGGCCGTCATTGCGGTTCCTTCCGGTTTTCGGCGATTTCGAGGATCAGCGAAGAAATATTCAACTCGCCCTGGGATCCGTCCATCAGGCCCTGCCAATGCTCGGCATTGTTGGCCAGCCCCTTCAGCTCGATGCCGACCGTGCGGGCCAGCTCCAGAGCCTGGTTTGCCAGCTCGGCCTGCTCTCGCACGGTGCGTCCGGCCCGGAATTCGCGGTCGGCCATGCGCCGCCCGCTTTCCGAAAGCACGGCGCCGCCGACGGCACTGTCGGCCAAAGCCGCGAGCAGGGCATCGGCCTCGACCCCGGATGCGGCGGCAAGCGCCAGTCCCTCGGCGAGGGCCTGGACCATCTGGCCGTGAATCGCGGCGCCGCAGGTCCGGATGGCCTGACCCGAGCCGACAGGGCCGGCATGCAGGACCTGTTTCCCGAGAGCATTGAGGAAGGGCCATATCCGGGCCAGCGCCATGTCGGTGCCGCCGATGGAGATCGTGCCGCCGAGCGCGGTCTCGGTCACGGGCGCGTCGAGCCAGATCCGGCCGCTTTGCCGGACGCGGTCGGCGAACTTCCGGGTCGGCCCCGGCGGGGTTTCGCCGATATCGACGATCAGGCCGTCGGGCGGCGTACCGTGCAGCACGCCATAGCGGTCTTCCTCCGGATCGAACACCACCCGTTCGAGTGCCTCGTCGCTGTTGACGGCGATCAGGGTCGCTTCCGTGTAACGGGCGACATCCCGCGGGCAGGGCTCTACCTCGATCAGGGGGTGGGCTTCCCCGAGCGCCCTGGCTTTCTCGGTGTTCTGGGTCCAGACATGCAGGCGCGCGCCTTCGTCCGTCAGTTTACGGGCGACCGCGAGGCCGCGCCGGCCAAGACCGACGAGACCTATTCTGCGTCCATCGAGTGACTTTGGGGCTGGCATGATGCCGCCCGCCTCCTCAGGGCCGTGCGTAGCGCGCGGCGGAACCGCGCTCGATCGCCGCGGCCGTCAGCCGGTCGACGTCGAGTTCATGGCGCAGGATTTCAAGGAAACGCAACTCTTCCTGGGTTGCCGTGCCATCGGCGGCGACAACGTCGCAAGCCAGCGCATAGGCGGTCGCGACAAGGTTTTCCGGTAGGGTGCGTTTGATCTGGTCGACGGCGGCATCAAGTCCGTCCGCTTCGCTGAGCAGATCGATCGCCGAACTGGCGATCTGGCCGAAATTGCCGATTTCAAAATCCTGGAAGATCGGTAGCACGTTGATGATTTCGCTGATCGTGTTCAGCTCTTCGTCATCGACACTGCCATCCGCGGCCGCGCTCAGGACCATGGCATAAATCAGGGCGGAGTGGGTTGTGATCATCGCTCGCCTGGCTCTCTAAATTGCGTGTTCACCCAAGGATATAGCGGCTCACGGCCATTAGCGATACCCCTGCAGTCGTGCCGGCAACGCGAATGGCCGGGACCTCTGGATGAGGTTCCGGAACAAGGCATCTTCCACGCGCCCTCCCGACAGGTCTACTCTGCTTGGGAAACAAGGCGCAAACGAGGCAGATTGGGGCTGACACGATGGCGAGAATACCGGAGGATCCGTTCGAAAAGGACGGTATAGCGGGCTTTGCGAGGGATCTTCGGGCAGGGCGGACCAGCAGCGAGGCCGTGACACTCGCCTGTCTCGAACGGATCGATGCCCTGGATGGCAAGATCGGCGCCTTCCAGCATGTTGCCGCCGAAAGTGCGGTGCGTACGGCGCAGGCGATGGACGGATTGCTCCGGGCGGGGACCGATCTCGGGCCGTTGATGGGCGTTCCGATCGGCGTGAAGGACATCTATGCGGTGGACGGGATGCCGACGACAAACGGCTCCCTGATCGAGTCCGCAGATATCACCGGGCCCGAAGGCACCTATGTGCAGAACCTGAAGCGTGGCGGGGTCGTTGTTCTCGGCAAGACCAAGACCGTGGAATTCGCGCTCGGCGCGACCGGTGTCAACGAAGCGCGCGGCACGCCGTGGAATCCGTGGGATCTTGAAACGCACCGGTTTCCGGGCGGCTCCTCAAGTGGCTCCGCGGCCGCCACGGCGGCGGGTATGTGTGCTTTCGCGCTTGGCTCGGACACCGGCGGCTCGATCCGGATACCGGCCTCCCTGTGCGGTCTCTTCGGACTGAAGACCAGCGTCGGGCTGATCCCGACCGACGGCGTCTTCCCGCTTTCACCCACACTCGATTCTCTTGGTCCGCTCTGCCGCTCGGCGGCGGATGCGGCGTTGGTGCATGGCGCGACCTCCGCTATCCCGATGCCGCAACCGGCTGCCGCAAGTGCATTGCGGCTCGGGGTGCCTCGGGACTTCTTCTTTGAGGATCTCGACGATGCTGTCGCTGCTTGTGTGGAGAAGGCTCTTGCGGCGCTCCGGGAGGCTGGGGTGGAGCTGGTCGAACTGGCAGCGGAAGATCTGCCGGACCCACGCGAGAGAGAGACGGTCTTCCCGACCATTGTCGGCCCGGAAGTGCTTGCCAGCCTCGGTCTGGACCGGTTCGCCGCCGGACGGGAAGGAATGGACAGTGTGACGGCCATGCGGGCGGCCATCGGACTGGATATTTCAGCGGTCGATTATTCCCTGGCCCGGCGCAGGCAGGCGGCATTGAAGCCCCTGGCGGATACGGCGTTGCGCCAGCTTGACGGGATCATCATGCCGGCCACGCCGATGCTGGCCATGCCGCTTGCGGATCTGGAGACGCCCGAGGGGGCAACCCGCTCGCTTGCGACCTCCCGGAACACGCAGCCGGGCAATCTCTGGAGCCTGTGCGGGATTTCATTGCCGGTGCATCAGTATGGCGCGGACCTGCCGGTGGGCTTGCAGGTCCTGTGCCGTCACGGCATGGATGCGCATGCCCTGTCGATCGGTCTTGCCATTGAAGCCATCGTCGGCCGGCCGGGAGCGCCGATCTCCGCGGCCAATGCGTAATGGCTGTTTCCTGAGGGGAAAAGCGGCGGACCGGGCTTAATGCCCGGTCCCGACCTGACCGATCTTGAGATCGTAATCCGTGGCGACGCCATATTGCGGGTCCTCGTCGTCACGCTCTTCCACGAGCTGGCCGGCGCGGCCGAGAAGCGCCTTGCAGTCACGGCTCAGATGCCGGAGCTGCAGGCGTTTGCCGAGCTCGTCATAGCGCGTGGCGAGGCTTTCGATGGCCTGCAGGCCGGAATGGTCGACCACCCGTGAATTCATGAAATCGATGACCACGCGGTCCGGATCGTCCTTCGGCGTGAACTGGGCCAGGAAGCTCTCGGTCGAGCCGAAGAAGAGCGGGCCGTCGAGGCTATAGATCTTGGCGCCGGATACATCGATGCCGGAGACCGCATGCATGCGTGTCGCCGCGTTCCAAGCATAGAACAGGGCCGAGAGAATGACGCCGATGATCACCGCGACGGCGAGATCCGTCATCACGGTGACGGCGGTGACGAGCACGATCAGCAGGGCGTCCTTGCGCGGGATGCGGCGCATGATCATCAGGCTCTTCCAGGCGAAAGTGCCGATCACGACCATGAACATCACGCCGACCAGGGCCGCGAGCGGGATCTGCTCGATCAGGCCGGAGGCAAACAGGATGAAGCTGAGCAGGAACAGCGCGGCGGCAATGCCGGAGATCCGGGTGCGGCCGCCGGATTTCACGTTGATCACGCTCTGCCCGATCATGGCGCAGCCGCCCATGCCGCCGAAGAAGCCGGTGACGGTGTTGGCGATGCCCTGTGCCAGACACTCCTTGGACGCGCCGCCCTTGGTCTCGGTCATGTCGGCGACGACGTTCAGGGTCAGCAGGCTTTCGATCAGGCCGATGGCGGCGAGGATGAGCGAGTAGGGCAGGATGATCTGCAGCATCTCGAGCGACAGCGGCACCATCGGGATATGGAAGGTCGGCAGGCCCCCCTCGATGCTGGCCAGATCGCCGACCCGCGGCAGGTCCAGATTAAAGCCGATGACGATCAGCGAGACGATACCGACGGCGGCAAGCGGCGCCGGAACGAACTTGGTGATGCGCGGCACGACATAGATCAGCGCCATGGTCAGCGCGGTGAAGCCGAGCATGAGATAGAGCGGCTCGCCGGTCATCCATGTCAGGCTGCCATCTGGCGCCTTCATCTTGAATTGGCCAAGCTGTGCCAGGAAGATGACGATGGCGAGGCCGTTGACGAAACCGAGCATGACCGGATGCGGCACCATGCGGATGAACTTGCCCCAGCGCAACACGCCAGCGGTGATCTGCAGCAGTCCCATCAGCACGACAGTGGCGAACAGATATTCGACGCCATGCCGGATCACCAGATCGACCATGACGACCGCCAGCGCGCCCGTGGCTCCGGAAATCATGCCGGGGCGGCCACCGATGAGGGCGGTGATAAGGCCGACGATGAATGCCGCATAAAGACCGACCAGCGGATGAACATGCGCGACGAAGGCGAACGCAACGGCTTCCGGCACAAGAGCCAAAGCGACGGTCAGGCCTGCCAGGATGTCGGCCTTGACCTGGAGCGGGGTCAATTTTTTGTCCCCGTCATTTTTTCCTGTCGCGGACGACATAAGCGTTTTCACCGCTTGCAACATGGGAGCGCGTCTCACTCGTCTGATCTGGTTTCGGGAAGTCCGACGCTCACTCTTCCGTACCCGGACGGTTTCTCCGGGCACGCAGGAGAGAGCATCATCTGCCGCACTTATTACAGAATCGCACGATTGCCTCAACGAAATTGTGCAACGCAACATTGCATGTGTGGTGTGCGCGACTCTGGGAGCTTTTAACGAACTAGCTGAAATTAATGAACTTTAAATTAACGAAGATCAGATTTTTGCATGCGGATGGCGCGGATTGTTTTGCAGTTGCGCAAGTTCCGGACCGCTCGGCCGGAGGGGGGAGATCGAGCACAGACGCTCTCCAGGAATTCTTTTGATCCGATGGCATGGGGCGCACGTATGCGGACAAACATTCCGGAGCCCGGCCATGCGTTGCGTAGAATGCGAACATGTTGAAGAGATCATTTTCGAGCAGACCAGGTGCTGGTTTTTCCTGCCGACCTCAGATGCGCGCGAGCGTCTGCTCGGCATGCTGCGCCGCAAGGGGCTTGAGCCGGCTGGCGTTGAGGCGAACTGCATCGAGATAACAGTACCCGGCTCCGGCATGGACGGCCTTTTGACGGCGGTCTTCGGGGAGCTGAACAAGAAGGAGTTGCAGGAGGCGCGGGTCCTGACCACTGCCGGGGGAGACCCGACGCCGCTGGAAATCGGCCGGGTGATGCCGGCGGATGTGTTCGCGAACCGGGTCAAGGGAGCATGGCTCGTGGAAGCGCTCGAAGCGGAGAGCTACGACACCTGGTATCAGCCGATCGTTCATGCGGACGCGAAAGCCGGTGCGGCGCCGTTTGCACTGGAAGGGCTTTTCCGGATGCGGGACGCGAGTGGCAACAACATTCCGCCGGGATATGTCTTCCAGCTCGCGGAACATGCCGGATTGCTTTTCTCGCTCGATATTGCGGCCCGGGCCAGCGCCGTCTCCCGGGCTGCCAGGAGCGGTTACAAGGGCCGGCTGTTCGTGAATTTCAATCCGTCCAGCATCTACGATCCGGCCTATTGCCTCAGGACCACGGCGGCGACGATTTCCGAGCTTGGCCTGAAGCCCGGCGATATCACGTTCGAGCTGACCGAGACGCACCGCATCCAGGACAAGGATCATCTGAAAGGCATTCTCGCCTTTTACCGGCAAGCCGGCTTCAAGGTCGCGCTGGACGATATCGGGTCCGGCTGGTCCGGGCTTAACCTGCTGCACGAGGTGCGGCCGGATTTCGTCAAGATCGATATGGATCTGGTACGCGGCATCGACCGGGACCCGCTGAAACAGTCTATCGTCGGGCACCTGATCTCGATATCCCGAGAGCACAATATCGAAGTGGTCGCGGAAGGTATCGAGACCGAGAGCGAGGCCGACCTGCTGCGCGCGGCGGGGGCGGATTATCTGCAGGGATATCTGTTCGCCCGCCCGGCCCCGATCGAGGACTTATCCGATTATCTGGAGGCTGGCTGAGCTTTCTCACCCTGCCGCGAAATCGAAAATATCCTCTTCCTGGGCATTATGGATGCGCACCAGCGCGTCGACGGATTCGATGATGCGCTGGGCGTCCCGGATCAGATAGCGGTCCGCTTCCTCCTCGCTGACACCGGTCACCAGTCTGTCCAACAGGCGGCCGAGATGCTGGATTTCCCGGTGCGCCCGGCTCATTGCCGCCAAGCCATGGGCATTGCCGAGATGGGGCACGAGTTGCGGGTAGACAGTGACCTCGTCCTCACGTTCATGCGGGACGATCTCGTCATTGATGATGCGGTTGGCATCGGCGATATGGGCCAGGGCCTCGGCGCCCTGGGCATCGTCCAGGGCGTCCGCATGGGCCCGCAACTGATCGAGCCAGATCTCGACATCCTCATGTTCTTCAAGCAGGCGTTTCGCGGCTTCCTCGGGCAGGCTCGGGCGGCTGCCGAGACCCGGCGGGACCAGTGCCCGCAGCGCGTTCAGGATGACGGCAATATCGATGCCTTCCTGCAGGATCGCGCCGGCCACCGGTGTCAGGTAGCCGGCGGCGGCGAAGCCCATGGCGATGAGTGACAGTGCCATGCCGGCGACGATGCTTTCAATGGCGATGCGCCGGGAGCGCTTGGCGATGGCCAGCGCGTCGGCGACCCGGTCCAGCCTGTCCACCAGCACCACGGCATCGGCGGCTTCCGAGCTGGCGCTGGCCCCGCGCGCGCCCATGGCGATGCCGATATCGGCGGCGGCGAGGGCGGGCGCATCGTTGATGCCGTCGCCGACCATCAGGGTCGGGTGGCGCTTCTTCTCGAATTCGACCGCATCCACCTTGTCGGCAGGCACCCGGTTAGCCAGCACGGCATCGAGGTCGAGGGCGGCGCCGATGGTCTCCGCCGCATCCGCATGGTCGCCGGTGACCATGACGATGCGGCTGATCCCGGCTTCCCGCAGGGCGCGGATGGCGCGGGGCGCTTCCCGGCGCAGGCTGTCACCGAGCAGCAGCGCACCGGCAAGCTCGCCGTCGATGGTTACAAAGACGCAGAGGGCGGAGCGCCAGGAGGCCCGGCGCCGGGCGCGATCGACCCAGGCAGCGCGCTGACCGCCGCCGGTCGTCATGGTCAGGCTGCCGGCGGCGATCCGTTTGCCGTCGATGGTTCCGGCCAGACCCGCGCCGATATCCTCGCGCACATCGGTTGGCGGAACCAGTTTCAGGCCGCGCGTTTCGGCCGCGCCGACGATGGCCTGGGCAATGACATGGTGGGACGCCTGTTCGAGACAGGCGGCAAGGCGCAGCACGTCGTTCGGATCGATACCGGGGGCGGTTTCGATGGCGACCAGCCGGGCGCCGCCGACGGTCAGCGTGCCGGTCTTGTCGAACAGGATGGTGTGGGCCCGGGCCAGTGCTTCCAGCGCACCGCCGCCCTTGACCAGAACGCCGCGCCGGGCGGCCTGGGAGACGCCGGAGATGAAGGCGACGGGGGCGGCCAGGATCAGCGGGCAGGGCGTGGCGACCACGAGCACGGCAAGGGCGCGCACCGGATCGCCCGAAAGGATCCAGGCGGTGCCCGCCACAAGGACGGCCAGCGGCAGTAGCAGCAGCGCGAACCGGTCGGCCAGACGGATGAAGGGCGCCCGCGCGGTCTGTGCCGCCGCGACCATGGAAACGATCCCGGCATAGGTACTTTCGCTGGCGCTGGCGGTGGCTTGCAGGGTGAAGGGAACGCCCGCATTGACGGCGCCGCTGCGCACCGGCTCGCCCGCATGGCGCTCGACCGGGATCGGCTCGCCTGTCAGGGCGGACTCGTCGATCACCGCCATGGCTTCGGCGCCGGTCTCCAGGATCACTCCGTCGACCGGAACGATCTCGCCGGTGCGGACCAGCAGCCGGTCATGCGCGGCCACCTGCTCGACCTCGATGTCGACAAGGCTGCCGCCGGTATAGCGATGGGCAATGCGCGGTGCCCTGTCCGTCAGGCTCTTCAGGTTGCGCTCGGCCCGGGAGACGGCGAAATCCTCAAGTACATTGCCGCCGGCATACATCACCGCAACGACGACACCGGCCAGGGTCTCGCCAAGTGCGAGGGCCGCCGCCATGGAGAGCAGGGCAACGGCATCGACGCCCATGCGGCCCGCCAGCAGGGCGCGGGTCATGGAGACGATGAGAGAGAGCAGCACGGGAAGCGTGGCCGCCCCCCAGATCCATGATGCCGCCTGCGGAGCGCCGATTTGCCAGGAGACAAGGCCGCCTGCGAGTCCCGAGAGAGCCGTGGCGAACAGGAGGCGACCTAAAAACCGTTCTGAAATCATGATGCTTCCGGGAGCTGGATCATGTGGCCGGCCAGCTTAGCGTAAAACATGTTCCAGCATGGCAGGCGAATGCCGGGTGGCAGACTTATCAGGCAGACCGTTGTGCCTAAAGCCGAAAGATGCGGCGCCGGAGAATGCCGCAGCCGAAGCGCATTCCGGTGCAGTTAACCGGATGTTCAATTCTTCGTCCGATAAATCCTCGTCCGATAAAATGACAAAACTCAATTTTGCCCGAGGTTATAAAATGGATGTCGTGATCGCCGACGATTCCCGCGTGGTCCGGAAAATTATTCAGGACGTCTGCAACGGGCAGTCCTGGGATATCGAGATCCACCATGCCGAGGATGGCGAAACTGCGCGCCAGCTGCTTTCCAAAATGGATGCGGGCCTGGCGTTTCTTGACATCAACATGCCGGGCATGACCGGCCTCGAAGCCTTGGCCCATGCCAGGCGGAAGGGCAGCAAGATCGTCTCGGTGATCATGTCGTCATCGGACGGTTTCGCCTTGCGGACCGCCGCCCAGGAGCTGGGCGCCTATGAATATCTGGTGAAGCCTTTCAATGCCAACCAGATCCAGTCGATCCTGGAAACGGCGCGCTCGATCCTCTCGTCTCCGACTGTGCTGGTGGTGGATGATTCCTCCACGGTGCGGAAAATCCTGACCCGGATGCTGTTCCAGATTGGGCAATCTTACGAGGTAGAAGAAGCGGAAGACGCCGAGACCGCGATCCGGATGGTGCGTGCCGGTGTGTTCGACACGGTCTTGCTCGATCTGACGATGCCGGGCCTTGGCGGGCTGACCGCCCTGCCGATGCTGAAAGCCGAAAACCCCAGCGCCAAAATTTACGTGGTGACCAGCAAGAGTGACACTGAAACCGTGAAGGCCTGCAAAGCCGCGGGCGCGGACGGATTCCTCATCAAACCGGTACATCCCGAGAAGTTGCAGAAGCTGCTGGCACAGAACAACGCCGCATAAGAGCCGGACCCGGGCTGCCGTGCTCTGCGCAAAAGACGTATTGAAATCACGTTCCTCTCTGTACTCTCCAGGACAGGTCATTGCGCTCAAGCGGCGAATGGCATTAAACGCTTAAAGGCATTGCGTGTTCTTGGGGAGGCTCACCAATGGAATATAAAGATCCACCGACACGGCGGTACAGCAAGGGCCAGACGATCTTCTCCGAAGGCGATGAGTCGCGGGAAGCCTTTATCCTGCGCAGCGGGTCGGTCGAGGTTTCGATCGGCAAGGGGCTGGACCGCAAGGTACTCGACATCATCACCGCCAATCAGATGTTCGGGGAGATGGGGCTGATCGGCAACACGGCGCGCACGGCCACGGTCAAATGTCTCGAAGACACGGTGGTGACGGTGGTCGAGCGGGAGATGATCGAAGTGAAGATCCGCGATATGGACCCCTATATCCGGTATCTCATGCAATCCCTGATCGACCGGTTGGCCCGGACGTCCAAGAAGATCGGCCGGAGCAGGCCGACGCTGCCCGGTCTGGATTAGAGGCCCGGGTGTGTGGAAGCTGCCGGGACGCTGAAAAGGATATGACATGAACAGGATCTGGCTGGAAGCCGCCGTCAACGGTCCCTGGACCCGGAAAAACCAGCCGGCCATTCCGGTCTCGCCGGAAGAGATCGCCGCCGACTGCATCGCCTGCGCGAAAGCGGGCGCGGCGATCGTGCATTTCCACCCCTATGACGTGGCAACCGGCCTGCAGGTCGATACCACCGATGCCTATGCCGAGGTGATCGAACGGGTCCGTGAGGTGGATGAGAATGTCATCATCTATGGCACCCTGCCGATGGCGGGCCTGCCGAACGTCTCCGGCGCGATGAGCCCGGCGCAGCGCTTCGCCCATGTGACGGGCCTGGCCGAGCGCGGTCTGATTGAATGGAGTGTCGTCGATCCCGGCAGCACCAACATCACCCACGATGCCTGGATCGCCGAGGGCCGGGAGGGCTTCACCTATTTCAACCCGGAAAGCCATGTCCGCTATGGTCTGGAACTGTGCGCGGCCAAGGGCCTGCACCCGAGCTACGCCATCTACGAGCCCGGCTTCATCCGCCAGGGCGCGGCCCTGCACCGCGCTTTCCCCGGCTGTCCGACCCCGCTTTACCGCTACATGTTCTCCGACCAATTGACCTTCAGCTTCCCGCCGGAACTCTACGCGCTGGAAGCCTACAATACGCTGCGCGAGGCGGAGGCGCCGGGCACCCCCTGGATGGTGGCAGGCCTCGCCGTCGATATCCGCCCGCTGATCGCCCCTGCTGTGGAGCGCGGCGGGCATGTCCGCGTCGGTCTGGAGGATCAGCCGTTCGGCGTCGAGACGACGAATGTCGCGCTGGTCGAAGAAGCGGCGCGATTGATTGAAGCAGCAGGCGGGACACTGGCCACGCCGGAAGATGTGCGGGCGAGGTTGCGGTAATATCCGATCACCCTCGGACGTCATCCCCAAGTCGTTTTCCCGGACCCCGATCCGGGACCTTGTGATCAGGGAGCTACGCCTTTGAAAGGTCCCGGATCGGGGTCCGGGAAAACGACGCCTGAATATAAGCTGCCGCGCCGTGCTTTCCCGCAGATCGGCGCGCTCGTATCCCTATCCGAACAAACTCATCCGCCGCATCACCCCGTCCCGCTTGATCAGCCAGTGCCGCAGTGCGCCGGCGATGTGCAGGCCGAGCAGCAGCATGACGGTCAGTGCCGCCAGTCCGTGCAGCCCGAACAGTATTTCCGACAGGGCCTTGTCCTTGCCGATCAGGCCGGGGAGGGTCGCATTGAAGAATTCCACCGGGTAGCCGCCCGCCGCGGTGGCGAGCCAGCCGAGGGCCGGGATCGCCAGCAGCACGGCGTAGAGCAGCAGGTGCACGCCTGACGAAAGCCGCCGTTCCGTGCTGGTCAGGGTGGCAACGGGGGCGGGAGCGCCGAGGCTTAGGCGCAGGATGACGCGCAGGATCATCAGGCCGAGGATCAGGACGCCGGCTGTTTTGTGATATTTGTAGAGGGCGTTCGTGACGGTCTCGCCGAACGCATTCATCAGCCCGTCGAAACCGAGCGTGAAGAAGAGAATGCCCGCGGCAAGCGCCAGCGCCACCAGCCCGGCGATGCTCCAGTGCAGCAATCTCTGGGTGAAGGAATAGCGGTCTTCCTGCATGGTGTGCTCCTTGGCTGGAAGGAGCGCGCTGCCATCAAAGCCGCGCGGCGCTCTTCTTCCTGGCTGTCTCTTCCAGTCATATTGACACAGGCCGTGGCTCTAGGAATCAAGGAAATTCAAGGCTCGCCGGTGATCGCAAACGGAAAAGGGCGATCATACGGATCGCCCTTTACTCGGAAGGTGTTTGTCAAATCAGGCCCGGCCGGGTCAGCTGGCTCCGTTTTTGCCCTGGTTCGACCGTTGGTTCTGATAATCTTCCTGGGCGCTGCGGATCTGCTTGATCTTGTCCTGCACGTCGCAGTCATTCTTGATCGCCGTCTGTTCGATGGCGTCGAATTCCCCCTTGAGACGGGAAAGTTCGGCCGCACCGGCGCCATCACCATCGATGAACAGCAGGATCGGCAGAAAGATTATCGCGCCCGCTGCCGTGGCAACCACGTCTTCGTCAGCTTCCTTGTCCTGAACTTTCGCCGCTTCGATCAGACGCACGCTCAGTCGGTCGAGTTCGTTCCCGAGCTGGGTGCAGGTATGGTTTTGATACTGAATCGGCGAAACATAGGCCGCCTTGATGTCATCGGAATTAGACGCGCAAGCGGAAAGGGCGGCCGCGCAAACGGTCGCGATCAGGAGTTTTTTCATGTGAGAAATTCACCTCAGAGGAATAAGCAGAACTTTTGATTGCTGTTTGTCAGCTGTTTGTATTCTGTGTCTAAAACGCGAATTTATATGGTGCAACTCATAATTATCGATTTTCTCGCTAAATTCTATCGAAGTTCCATGCTTTCGCGCGATCGGGCCTGTTGTCTATTCGAGGCTTTCATCCGCCGCTCATTCCTCTAGGCTTTCCGGACATACGAACGACAGACAGCAAGAGCGCGAACGCGCCTGCCGGGAGGAACGTCATGTGTGGTTTCGTCTGTCTCTGGAATGCCGGAGATGAATCCCTCGCCAACCGGATGATCGGGAAGATCGCGCATCGGGGGCCGGATGCCGTCGAGGTGGCGCGCCTGCCGGGAACACAGACCGTGATGGCGCATTGCCGGTTGTCGATCATCGGGACGGAGGACGGGCAGCAGCCGATCCACCAGACGGACGATCTGCTGGTGGCGAACGGCGAGATCTACAATCATCAGGACCTGCGGGCGATCCTCGGCGAAAGCGCTTTCCAGACGGCGAGCGACAGCGAGACCATCCTGCATCTGTTCCGCTCCGGCGAGGCGCGCTGGATCAGCCGGCTGGACGGCATGTTCGCCTTCGTGCTGGCCACCCGGAACCGGATCATCGCGGCGCGCGATCCGCTCGGCATCAAGCCGCTTTATGTCGCCAGACTGGGGGACGGTTATGCCTTCGCGTCCGAGCTGAAGGCCTTTGACGGCGTCGAGGTCGCGAATATCGAGGCGATTCCGCCGGGCACGCTCTATGACAGCCAGGACGGCTGGCGGCAATGGTATCGCACGCCCCAGGGCGCGGCCGAGGCGGAGCCGGATCTGGATATTGGCCGGACGGCGCGGGAGCTTCGGCTGGTGCTGGAGGAAGCGGTCGCGAAATGGATGGTCGCCGATGTCGAGGTCGGCTCCTTTCTCTCCGGCGGGCTGGACAGCTCGATCATCGCCGCTATCGGCCAGAAGATCCGCCGCGCCGCGGGCAAGGGGCCGCTGAAGACCTTTGCCGTCGGCACCGAGGGCTCGCCCGATCTGCTGGCCGCCCGCGCCGTGGCGGAGCATATCGGCTCCGACCACCGGGAATATGTCTTCACGGCGGAGGATGTCGCCGAGGCGCTGCCGCATGTGATCTATCATCTGGAAAGCGCGGATGTGGATCTGGTGCGCAGCGCCATCCCGACCCTGTTCGCCGCCCGGCTGGCCCGGCGCGAGGTGAAGGCGGTGCTGACCGGCGAAGGGGCGGACGAGCTGTTCGCCGGCTATACCTATCACCACGCCTATGTGGACGATCCCCGGGCCCTGGCGGACGAGCTGACCCGCGCTCTCGGTACCATGCATAATATCAACCTGCAGCGGGTCGACCGGGTGACCATGGCTGAAAGTCTGGAGGCCCGGACGCCATTCCTCGACCGTGACCTGATCGATTTCGCCCAGTCCATCCCGGCCTCCCTGAAGCTCTGCCGGACGGACCCGAACGCGCTTGAATCCACCGGACCGACCACGGAGAAATGGATCCTGCGCAAGAGCTGCGACGATCTGCTGCCGGCGGATCTGGTCTGGCGCAAGAAGGCGCAGTTCGATGAGGGCTCCGGCACCGTCGCTGCGCTCGATGGCGCGTTGCGCGACTTGACCGGCAAGGAAGGTGCCGTGACCCGCGCCGAAGAAGGGTTTCTCTACGAGAAAATCCTGCGCAGCCGGTACGAGAATCCGGACCGGATCATCGAGAATGCCGGAACCTGGTCGGCCGACCGGGTTGCGGTGTGATCTCTGCCACGTTCCATGAGCTGATGCAGAAATCCTTCGGGATCGTCTCCGTGGACTAACGAGTAAGCGCTACCGCTCACCCCGCGTAGTTGGAGCCTTCCTCGTCGAGGATCGCCTTCAGCTCGTCGAGATGCTGCTGTGCCTGCCCCGGATAGTCGTCCAGTTCCTGCGCGGTCTTCTCGGCGATGTCGTCCGGGATGATCCGCAGCTCCATGCCGGTCTGCAGGGCGCGGATATAGGTCTCCGCCGCACGCTCGAAATAATACAGCCGGTTGAAGGTGTCCGCGACGCTATCGCCGATCACCAGAATGCCGTGGTTGCCCATCACCATGACCTTGACCTTCGGGTCGGTCAGCATGGAGGCGCAGCGCTCACCCTCTTCCTCGAAAGCCAGCCCGCCATAGTCGTTATCGATCACCATGCGGTTGTAGAAGGTGGCGCAATTCTGGTCGATCGGGGGCAGACGGCTGTCCTTCAGGCTGGCGAGCACGGTGGCGTGGATGGAATGCACATGCATGACGCAGCGGGCATGCGGACAGTGCCGGTGCACCGAGCCGTGCAGTCCCCAGGCGGTCGGATCCGGCGCACCGGGGCGGCTCAGCACGTCGGGATCGTTCGCATCCAGCTCCAGCAGGTCCGAGGCCTTGATGCGGGAGAAATGCATCTGGTTCGGGTTCATCAGAAACTGCGTGCCGTCATCGTTTGTGGCCAGCGAGAAATGATTCGCCACCGCCTCATGCATGTCGAGCCGCGCGGTCCAGCGGAACGCGGCGGCAAGATCGACGCGCTCCGGCCAGTAGCCGAGATTGCTTTTCGGGGTGAGGGCGACGGGCGAGGACATGGCGTGGCTCCGGGAGGTGTGGTCTCGCCGCAGAGTGCCGTGCTGTTGGTCTCTTCGCTACTGCAAAAATACGGATGCTGCGATTAGCGCTGCTTATGGAGCGCTTCGCTTCGTTGTTCCATTCCCCATAACCGTCATCCCGTTGAAAAACGGGACCCAGGGGAAGCCGAGCGCAACCTTATGATCATCTAGGTCCCGGCTCTCCGGCCGGGATGACGATCTGGGATGGGAGCGGTCGCACGATCAGCCAAACTCCCCGCCAAGCCCGGCCAGCCACTCCAGCAGGCTGCCGGTCGCGGCATCTTCGGCGCGGTCGAACGCCGTGACGGCATAAAAGCTGCTCGGCGGTGTCAGTGGAGCCTCCGCCGGCACGACCAGTCGGCCCTCCGAGACATATCCGCCGGTAATGGTACGCCAGCCGAGAGCGACCCCGCGGCCCGCAAGCGCTGCCTGGGTCGCCTGTACGTAGTTCGAGAAGCGAAGCTGTACCGGGTGAGTGGGGCGGCCGAGGCCAAGGGCGGCGAGATAATCCGTCCAGCCGAGCCAGCGCGGGTCTTTCACATCGACATGGATCAGCGGCGCCGCGTGCAGGCTCTCCTGTGTCAGGGCCAGGCGTTCCGCCAGATCCGGTGCGCAGACAGGCTCGATCCGCTCTTCCAGCAGCGGGGTGACAGTGCCGTCGGACCAGTTGCCGTCGCCGAACCGGATGGCGATATCGACGTCGCCCGCGATGGTGGGCGCGCCGCTTTCCGAGGTGATGACATTCACCTGCACGTCCGGGTGATCGCAGTAAAAGCTTTCCAGATGCGGCATCAGCCAGAGGGTCGCGACGCCGACGGAGCAGGTCACGGTGACGCTGGAGCCCCGTTGCGCCAGATGGCGCCTGATCTCGTCGACGGCACCGGAAATCCGGCCAAGTCCGTCTTCCGTCGCCCGCAGCAGGATTTCGCCTTCGGCCGTCAGCGAGGCCGGTCGCGTGTTCCGGTCGATCAGGCGGGCGCCGATATGCTCCTCAAGCTGTCGCAGCGACTGGCTGACGGCCGGCTGCGAGACATTGAGCGCGGCGGCGGCGGCCCGCAGATTATTTGTCCGGCAGACTGTCTCGAAGACACCGAAGAGACGGAGCGGCGGCAGGTGGCGTGACATGAAATAAGGTCACCTTATCGAATGATCCGATTTTTCAGGCTTCTCACAGCCTCTGTGCGGGTTCAAGTTTTTCATTGAAAACATATGGTTATTTGGCGCGTTCGGGCCATGAACTGGCTTGATTGCGACATTGGTGGTGACTTTTTCTCTTATGGGATGGCTCGGTCGCGGAAAGGAGCGTTCGGCATGCAAGCGCGAAAAGAAAGCGGTGTCACGGTGCGGGATACAGGGCTTGATGTGGCATTCCCGGACGGCAGCTCAGCCTATTTCAATTACTTCTGGCTGCGCGACAATTGCCGGACCTCCTTCAATGATGTGACGCGGGAACGCACCTTCGACATATTTGCCGAGGCAACAGCGCCGGAGCCGCTGGAGATCCGGCTTTCGGACGCAGTGCTGGATATCGTCTGGCATGGTGGCCACAACAGCCGCTATCCGCTCGATTTTCTTGCGTCCTATGCGGCCGGTAAGCCTCGCCATGATCCGGCGGACCTGCCGCGCCGGGCCTGGTTCAGCGATCATTATCCGGATGTACCCCGCTACTCCCAGCCGGCTCTCCTGGCCGACCCGGACCTCCGGAAGGCCTGGTTCGAGACGATCCTGACCGAGGGTGTGGCACTGATCACGGATATGCCGGAGACGCCGGACGCTCTGGAGACGACGGCCGCCATGGCCGGTTATGTCCGGCCGAGCTTCTTTGGCAACGCCTTCGAGGTGATGACGCATATCAACCCGACCAACACCGCCTATACGGCGAGCGCGCTGGAGCTGCATACCGACCTGCCGTCGGAGGAATTCGCGCCCGGGATACAATATCTGCATTGCGTTGCGAATTCGGTGGAAGGCGGCAACAGCGTCTTCGTCGATGCGGTCGCGGTCGCGAATGATTTTCGGGAGCAGTATCCGGAAGACTTCAGGTTGCTGGCGGAGACCGAGATCCCGTATTATTGCGAGCATGACGCCTTCGACATGCGGGCCCGGCAAAGGGTGATCGAGCTGGACGCACATGGCGCCGTCTCCGGCGTCACCATCAGCCAGCATATGGCGGATATCTTCGACCTGCCGCAGACCTTCCTCGACCTCTATTACCCGGCCTTCCACCGCTTCGGCCGGATGCTGCAGGATGAGAAATACGTCATGCGCTTCCGCCTCAGTGACGGTGAGTGCATCTGCTTCGACAATCACCGTGTGGTGCATGGCCGGGAAGCCTACACGGCAACCAGCGGCGACCGTCACCTGCGCGGCTGCTACACTGATCGGGGGGAGATGCGCAGCGCCTATCGCGTGCTCTCGGGAACGGGACGGTTCAAGTAGGGCCGGTTCTGCTCTCTGTAAACATCGTCATCGTTGCGATGCAAGGCGAGTGAGCAGCGCGCTGGCTTCCGGCGCGCTGCAGCGCTATGAACGGCCCGACCGGTAGGAATTTACACGGAGCCGTCCTATGACCTCGCATTCAGAAGAGCGTTTTTCCAGCCTGACCCAGCTCGGCGGCGCGACCGAATTGCCCGAAAGCCCGGAGAAGGCGGTGCTGGAGAAGGTGCCGAATTCCATGGCGGATGTGAATTATCTCGTCCGCTTCACGGCGCCGGAATTCACCTCGCTCTGCCCGATGACCGGCCAGCCCGATTTCGCCCATCTGATGATCGACTACGTACCGGACCAGTGGCTGGTGGAGAGCAAGTCGCTGAAGCTGTTTCTCGGCTCGTTCCGCAACCACGGTGCCTTCCATGAGGATTGCACGGTCGGCATCGCCCGGCGCCTGATCGATGCGCTGGAGCCGCGCTGGCTGCGGATCGGCGGCTACTGGTATCCGCGCGGCGGCATCCCGATCGACGTATTCTTCCAGTCCGGCCCGGTGCCGGACGGCGTCTGGCTACCGGATCAGGGCGTGCCGCCCTATCGCGGGCGTGGATAGAACGCACCCCTTTCACCCTATAAACCACTCTTTACAAACCGTCATCCCGATGCAGATCGGGACCCAGGGAACATAAAGTTCGGGCCTATGACCATCTGGGTCCCGGCCCTCCGGCCGGAATGACGGCTTTGGGGTAGCGCCTAGAGCGAGACCGGTTTCACGTTCTCCTGCATCCAGGCCGCGAAGCCGGTGAGCTCCTGATCCCGGTGGGCCTGGCCAACCAGTTGAACCCCGACGGGCATGCCGTTCACGCCCATCAGAGGCAGGGTCACGCAGGGCACGCCGAGGGCCGATGTTGCCGCGTTGAAGGCAGGCAGGCCGGTTTGGTGGGTAATACCCGGCTCTCCGACGGCGCCGGAACCGTCGAAAGGAGGGGCGATACCGGCTGACGAGAGAGTGATGCAGCCATCCGCGAAGGGGGCGAGGGCGCGGAACCGGGCGCGCATGCGGTCTCTCTGGTCGAGCGCGGCGCGGTAATCCGCCAGATCCATGTCCTCGGCGAGGGCGAGGCGCTGTTTCAGGCTGTCGCTCATCTGGCTCGCATCCTTCTCGGCGAGGTTCCGCAACGTCCAGCGCAGCTCCCAGCAACAGATATCCCGGGCCAGTTTCAGACTGTCGGCAATCGCCACCTCGCAGGCATCGATGGTCGGACTGTCGGCCCGGGTCAGGATCTGTATGTCCTGGCGCCGGAGCTGGTCGAGTATCTGCTCGAAGGCGGCATGGGTGGTGCCGTCGAGCGTTTCCCATCCTTCGGTTTGCAGCAGCACCAGATGGCTTGGCTTGCGCGCCGCCGCCGGGGCTTCTTGACCATAAAGGCCGGGATAACCCGCATCACCACCGGCCTTGGCGGCGATCTGGTAGGCGACGGCCCACATATCCTGAAGCGAGCCGGCATGCACACCAACATGGCTCTGGCTCAGCCCGCCTGCCCGTTCGCCCCGGTTAAGGGCGCCGAGGGTCGGTTTGATGGCGATATTGCCGCAAAAACTTGCGGGCCGGATGACCGAGCCGACGACCTGGGAGCCGATGGTGGCGGGCACCATGCCGGCGCCGATCGCGGCCGCCGAGCCGCTGGAGGAGCCGCCGGGCGTGCGGTTGCTGTCGAAGGGATTACGGGTCGGTCCCGGATGGGAAAAGCCGAGTTCGGTGGTAACGGTCTTGCCGAGTATTACGGCCCCGGCGAGACGCAGGCCGTAAACGAGGGCGCTGTCCGCGTGGGTCTGGTTTCCCTTGAACAGCGGACTGCCCATTTCCGTCGGCATATCCTTCGTCATGAAGAGATCCTTGATGCCGATGGGCATGCCGTCGATGGGGGAAAGGGCGCGGCCGGCCTTGATGCGGTCCGTTGCCGCGTCGGCAGCGGCACGGGCGCCGTCACGGTTGATCGTGACCCAGGCCTGAACCTCCGGCTCCCGCGCCTCGATCACTTCGAGGCAGCGTTCCAGATAGGCTCGCGGGCTGTCGCTTCCGTCCTGGAAGCCGGGCACTGCGTCGTGGAAGGTCGGCAGGCTGGTGCTGGCCGGGTCGTAACTGCCGCTTGTCGCGGTTTGCTGGCGCTTGGCAACACTCATGCTTATGTTTCCCCCTGTTGTTTTTTCGTTGGGTTATCCGTTCAGTCTGATGCGCGTATGAACCTCTTCACTACATTGGCCGTTCTTGCCGGTGCCGCCCTGCTGTTTGCCTTTGCCTGGTGGCAGGATAAACGGGAGCGGACACCGGGTCAGGTTAGCCTGATCCCCTATACGATGATCCAGATTTTCGCCGTCGTCACGTGCCTCGTGATGTTGGCACATCTGGTGACACTGATTTCGGGGGCGCCTTTCAAGGGGCGGTTCGGGGGGTGAGCCGTTGGCTCAGGGCTTTGGAACGGTGGAGACCAGAGGCGCTCAGATGTCTGACAGATAGCCGAACTCGGCCATCAGCGGGCCGGCATTGCGCGTGGCTATTTGCACTTCCGCATCGCTAAGAACATCGCGCCATCCTCCGACAAGGCCCTGGCGGTAATGCGACGATGTATCTTCCTCACCGGGCTTTCGTCCCCCGGAAAGCCGCTCGAAGCTGGCATTTTCAATGGCGCCCCTGATCAGAGCGGCATCGCATGACGCTCCCAGAAACCGGAACAGCTCGGCGGCCCTGTTCTCGGTATCGGCATGCAGATCTTCATAACGGATCTCGAGATAGGGTTTTCCGGCGGCGATCCTGCGGGCTTCCCGGAGGCGCTGATTCCAGTCCTTGGTATAGACCTCGAGATAGCGTGCACGCTCAAGTTCGGAGGGGAGTTTCGAGCGGAAGCGGTGGAAGCCGGAGATCGCGCCGTCCCGGGGGTCGCGGATGACGTGGATGAAGCGGGCTTTCGGAAAGGTGGCCCACAGGCGCTCGAGTTTAACGACGTTCTCGGGAGTCTTCTCACCGACTGTAACGAGGCGCTCCGGATCCTTGTCGCCGATATTCGCAACGGCGAGGGACGCGAAAGCGGCCCTGAAGACCGGTCCCATGTGATGCGGCGCCGGTCCCCTGGCGCCGGGAGCCCAGGGCTCAACGGCGCGGCGTTGGGCGAAGCCTTGCATCGCGGTGTAGAGCGCCGGGATCAGATCATCCATATAACGGGATTCGCCGACACACAGGATCTCGGGATGGCTGTTCAGAAGCTGCTGCACCCAGGTTGTCCCGGATCGTGGCAAGCCGCCGACGAAGAATGCCGGAAGGGCGGAGAGGCGCGCATGCAGCGCGTCGAAGGACTCAGACACGCATTCTTCCTTTATCCGTTGCTCTCTTTGTCCGGTACGCTGGCCGCCTGAAATCGGCCGGTCTTTAGCACAGGGGCGGGGGGCCGTCGACGGGTGTTGAGATCAGGCATTACCGCGCGCCATCTCATGCCGCCGCGGCCTCCTTGATCCACTCGAAGAGGGTTGCCGTGGCCGGGTTCGTCTGCTTTCTGAGGGCGATGAAATAGCCGTCCTCACTGGCCATCTCATAGGAATTGACCTGCACCAGCGTGCCTTTCTCCAGGCTCGGACGAGCGAGCAGGGAGCTGGTCAGGGCGATGCCGACACCGTCCGTCGCCATCTGCACCGCAATGCCGTGGTGGTCGACGAACAAGCTTGGTTGCAGTGCCGGTGCATAACCGGACTGCGCGCACCACCCGGCCCATCCGCCGGACGTGCCGACGGCTTCGATCAGGGGATGCTCCTCGAAGGCGCTGGTGCCTGAAAGCAGGGAAGGCGCCGCGACGACGATCAGGCTGTCATGTTCGAGGCGTTCGGACTCCTTGCCGACAAGCTCGGCGGAGCCGAAGCGGATTTCGATGTCCCCGAAGGTGCTGTTGAATTCATCCGACCAGACCGTGCTGAGCAGGCGCACCTTGATCGCCGGATGCGCCGCGAGAAAGCGGGAGAGCACAGGCGCCAGTCGCCAGTGCGCGAAGCTGACGGATGTCGCCACCGTGACCAGCTCTTCCCGTGGTCCGAAATCGAACTGGCTGACCGCATTGTCCAGCACCGAAAGGCCGGAGGTAATCTCCGGCAACAGCCGTCGTCCGTCATCGGTGAGCGCAATGCCCCGGGCCTGGCGGTGAAACAGCGCCACCCCGAGGCGCCCTTCCAGCGCGCGGACCTGCTGGCTGACGGCGGATTGTGTCAGGCCGAGTTCGCGGGCCGCCGCCGTGAAACTGAGATGGCGGGCGGCGGACTGGAAGACCCGGAACCAGTTCAGCGGCGGGGTAAAACGAGCCATGGAAAAACCAAGTCATAAGTTTGACTAATGATGATGGCTCATAATTGGTTGTTTGTTGGTGTTCTGTCCATACGGGAGAGTTGTCTCTGCACAGAGAGAAGGGCAGCGGCATGTCACTTGAGATCCGGAAATTCGTTCAGTTCGATGAGGAAACCCTGATCGAGGGTTTCAAAAAGGCGGAGCCGCCGCTTCGTATGTTCGCCGTCGCCGCCGTGGTGAAGAACCCGTGGGCGGGACGGTTCGTCGAGGATCTAAAGCCGGAAATTCGCAGCTACGGGCCGGAGCTGGGGGCACTGTTGACACACCGTATCCTCGATCTTGCCGGTGGTGGTGATGCGATCGAGGCCTATGGCAAGGCGGCGATCGTCGGGCTCAATGGCGAGATCGAGCATGCCTCGGGGCTGATTCACACCCTGCGCTTCGGCAACCATTACCGCACGGCAGTCGGCGCTTCCTCCTATCTCGCCTTCACCAACACGCGCGGCCCGGCAAACGCGCCGATCTCGATCCCGCTGATGGACAAGAACGATGCGGGCCGCCGCTCGCACTATCTCACGGTCCAGTTCGCCATTCCCGATGCGCCGGGGCCGGACGAGATCGTCATTGCCCTTGGCGGATCGACCGGCGGCCGTCCGCATCATCGGATCGGCGACCGGTATCAGGATCTGGAGGAGCTTGGCCATGACCTGGACAATCCCGCAGCGATCTGACGGGCCGTCCGGGCTGGCACTCTCCCGTGCCGGATCGGGTCCGACAATCGTGCTGATCCATGGCGTCGGGCTGCGGTCCGAAAGCTGGGCGCGGCAGATCCCGGCACTGGCGGAACGCTGTACGGTGATCGCGGTGGATTTGCCGGGGCATGGCGACAGCGCATCCTTCGTTGCTCAGCCGGCCCTTGCCGATTATGCGGGGCGGATCGCTGATGTGATCGACCGGCAAGCCGGCCCCGCCGTGATCGCCGGCCATTCCCTCGGCGCGTTGATCGCGCTCGAAATCGCTATCCGCCATCCGGATCTTTGCGCCGGTGTGGCAGCCCTGAACGCGATTTTCCGGCGCAGCAAACAGGCCTCCGACGCCGTCCGGGCGCGGGCAGACGGCCTGCCTCTCGATAAAATCTCCGATCCTGAGCCGACCCTGGAACGCTGGTTTTCCATCGACCGGAACCCGGATGCTGCGAACGCCTGCCGGGACTGGCTGCTCGGTGCTGACCCGGCTGGGTACAAGGCGGCTTATACAGTGTTCGCGCAATCGGATGGTCCTGCGGACGAGGCGCTCCGCACGCTCTCCTGTCCCGCGCTTTTCCTGACCGGCTCGGAAGAGCCGAACTCGACACCGGCCATGTCCGGAGCCATGGCGGCGCTGGTGCCGGACGGCGAATGCGCGGTGATCGATGGCGCCGCCCACATGATGCCGATGACGCATTCCGGCGCGGTCAATAGGGCGCTGCTGGATTTCGCGGCGCGTTGCCATGGCGGTGCGGCATGACGCGGCTCGACCCAAAGGCCCTGCGGCAGGCGTTCAGTGTCTTTCCGACGGGGGTCACTATCGTCACCGCGCGAACGGCGGACGGAACGCCGGTAGGCTTCACCGCGAATTCCTTCACCTCGGTCTCGCTCGACCCGCCGCTGCTGCTGGTCTGCCCCGGCCGCTATCTCTCCAGTTTTGCCGTGTTCGAGAGTTGCGAGCGTTTCGCCATCAATGTGCTGGCCGAAGGGCAGGAGGCGCTGTCCGACAGGTTCGCCCGGTTTGGCGGGGATCGCTTTGCGCAAATCAGATGGTGGGGCGAGGCGGGCATGCCACCGGTGCTCGACGGTGTGGCGGCGCATTTCCTGTGCGCCACGCACCGGGTCATCCCGGCGGGCGATCACATTGTCCTGATGGGCGCGGTCGAGGCGTTCGAGCGGTCCGGCAGGCGCGGCCTCGGGTTCGCCGAGCAGACTTATTTCAGCCTCGGCGCGGCCGAGCGCGCACGTCACTACGGTTAGGGAGGCCTGCTGCTATGGACTTTTCTCTTTTCGCGCATATGGAGCGCGTGACCTCCGGCCAGTCTCATCCCGAGCTGCACGAGGAGTTCGTCAGCCTGTGCGAGATGGCGGATCAGGGCGGCATGCGGGCCATCTGGACCGGCGAGCATCACGGCATGGAATTCACCATCACGCCGAACCCGTTCCTGCAACTGGTGGATCTGGCGCACCGGACGAAAAATGTCCGGCTCGGCACCGGCACCGTGGTCGCGCCCTTCTGGCACCCGATCAAACTGGCGGGGGAGGCGGCGGCAACGGATTTGCTGACCGGCGGGCGGCTGGAGCTCGGCATCGCCCGGGGCGCTTATGCCTTCGAATATGAGAGGCTTTCACCAGGGCTGGATGCCTGGCAGGCCGGGCAGAGGATGCGGGAGATCGCGCCGCTGCTGCCGAAGCTCTGGGCTGGTGATTGCGCGCATGAGGGCGAATTCTTCCAGTTTCCCGCCACCTCCAGCGTACCGAAGCCAACCCAGCCGGACGGACCGCCGGTCTGGATCGCCGCCCGGGACCCGAACAGTCACGAATTCGGCGTTTCGAACGGTTTCAACATCCAGGTGACGCCGCTCTGGCAGGGCTGGGAGGAGATCGAGAGCCTGATGGGACGCTTCAACGCGGCCTGTGACAAGCACACCGGCCCGCGCCCGAAGATCATGCTGCTGCACCATACCTATGTGGCGGCGGATGCCGACGATCTCGCCGTCGCGGTGGATGAGCTGCACCGCTTCTATTGTTATTTCGGCGCCTGGTTCAAGAACGAGCGGCCGATCCGTCAGGGCCAGATCGCGGCGCTGTCGGAGGAAGAGATCGCCGGAAACAGGATGGTGACGCCGGAGGCCCTGCGGCGGGATCTGACCATCGGCACGGCGCAGGAAGTCATCGACCGGCTGAAGCGGATCGAGGATCTCGGCTATGACGAGTTCTCCTTCTGGATCGACAGCGGTATGAGCACGGAACGGAAGAAGGCGTCTCTGGCCCGCTTCATTGACGAGGTGATGCCGGCTTTCGGCTGATGGAGAGACCGGGAGCAGGGCCTCTGTCTCTGGCCGAACACGGGCCGGCTGGAATGTCCTGTTTTAATGGCTTGAAGTCCGGAGGGATGAGGGTGCCGGCTGGATGCATCCGGAGGCGGGATCGCCGCAATTGCGCGCTTCTCCGCCAATCAGAAACACCTTGCAAGCCAATCTCGGCTGAACTAATCATTTGCCAAGCAAGCTTTTTGCTGGATCGCTAGAAGCTTATGTGACCCGGCGTTCAAGCTAAAATCAACATTAGTGCGTCGGGATAGATATGGGCCTGTATACAGATTACCTGAGTGAAATCGAGACTCGCAAAGCGCAGGATTTAAGCCCGAAACCCATCGAGGACGGCGCGCTTGTAGAAGAAATCGTTTCGCAGATCAAAGATCCGGGTAACGAACACAGGGAAGATTCCCTCAAATTCTTCATTTACAACACCCTGCCTGGCACGACGAGCGCCGCGGGTGTGAAGGCGAAATTTCTCAAAGAGATCATTCTTGGAGAAGCGCCTGTTGAAGAGATTACCCCGGCCTTTGCCTTTGAGCTGCTGTCGCACATGAAGGGTGGCCCGTCGGTCGAGGTTCTGCTCGATCTGGCTCTGGGCGAGGATGCCGACATTGCCCGTCAGGCGGCCGAAGTCCTGAAAACGCAGGTCTTCCTGTACGAGGCTGATACGGACCGGCTGAAAGAAGCCTACGAGGCCGGCAACGAAATCGCCAAGGACATCCTGGTCAGCTATTCGGACGCCGAATTCTTCACCAAACTTCCCGAGGTTGAGGAAGAGATCAAGGTCGTGACCTATATCGCGGCCGAAGGGGATATCTCCACCGATCTGCTCTCCCCGGGCAATCAGGCCCATTCCCGCTCCGACCGCGAGCTGCACGGCAAGTGCATGATCTCCGAGACCGCGCAGCAGGAAATCCGGGCGCTGCAGAAACAGCATCCCGACAAGCGCGTGATGCTGATCGCCGAAAAAGGCACGATGGGCGTCGGCTCCTCCCGCATGTCCGGGGTCAATAACGTTGCCCTGTGGACCGGCAAGCAGGCCAGCCCCTATGTGCCGTTCGTCAATTTCGCGCCGATCGTCGCGGGCACGAACGGGATTTCCCCGATCTTCCTGACCACCGTCGGCGTGACCGGCGGGATCGGCATCGATCTGAAGAACTGGGTCAAGAAGCTGGATTCCAGCGGCAAGCCGATCATGAATAATGACGGCAACCCGATCCTCGAGCAGAAATACTCCGTCGAGACCGGCACCGTCCTCAAGATCAACACGAAAGAGCAGAAGCTCTACACCGAAGATGGCAACGAAGAGCTTGTTGAAGTCTCTTCCTCCTTCACGCCGCAGAAGACCGAGTTCATGAAGGCGGGCGGGTCCTATGCGGTCGTCTTCGGCAAGAAGCTGCAGACGCTTGCCTGCGAGACACTCGGGATCGAGTTGAAATCAGCCTATGCGCCGTCGAAGGAAATCTCCCATCCGGGGCAGGGGCTCACCGCGGTCGAAAAGATCTTCAACAAGAACGCCGTGGGTGTCACGGAAGGCGCCGTGCTGCATGCCGGCTCCGACGTCCGGGTGAAGGTGAATATCGTCGGCTCCCAGGACACGACCGGTCTGATGACTTCCCAGGAACTGGAAGCGATGGCCGCCACGGTCATCTCGCCGACGGTCGATGGCGCCTATCAGTCAGGCTGCCACACGGCATCCGTCTGGGACATGAAGGCGCAGGCCAACACGCCGAAGCTGATGGCCTTCATGAACAAGTTCGGCCTGATCACCGCGCGGGATCCGAAGGGCGTCTATCACTCGATGACCGACGTCATTCACAAGGTGCTGAACGACATCACGATCGATGACTGGGCGATCATCATCGGCGGGGACTCGCACACACGCATGTCCAAGGGCGTGGCCTTCGGCGCGGATTCCGGAACGGTCGCGCTTGCGCTGGCGACGGGCGAGGCGACGATGCCGATCCCCGAATCCGTCAAGGTGACCTTCAAGGGCAAGATGAAGGACCACATGGATTTCCGCGACGTGGTTCATGCAACCCAGGCGCAGATGCTGCAGCAGTTCGGCGACAACGTCTTCCAGGGCCGGATCATCGAAGTCCATATCGGCACCCTGCTTGCCGACCAGGCCTTCACCTTCACGGACTGGACCGCCGAAATGAAGGCGAAAGCGTCTATCTGCATTTCCCAGGACGACACTCTTATCGAGTCCCTCGAGATCGCCAAGAGCCGCATCCAGATCATGATCAACAAGGGCATGGACAATGATGCCGGCGTTCTGCAGGGACTGATCGACAAGGCGGACAAGCGCATCGCCGAAGTGAAGTCCGGTGAGGTGCCGGCCCTGGCGCCTGACGACAATGCCAAGTATTTCGCGGAAGTCGTCGTGGATCTGGATTTGATCGACGAGCCGATGATTGCCGATCCGGACGTCAACAACGCGGACGTCTCCAAGCGGTATACCCACGACACGATCCGGCCGATCTCCTATTACGGGGCGGAAAAGAAAGTGGATCTGGGCTTTATCGGCTCCTGCATGGTTCATAAGGGGGACGTGAAAATCGTCGCCCAGATGCTGAAGAATCTCGAGAAGCAGTTCGGCGAAGTGAAGTTCAAGGCACCGCTCGTCGTCGCCGCGCCGACCTACAACATCGTCGATGAATTGAAGGCGGAAGGCGATTGGGCCGTCCTGCAGAAATATTCCGGGTTCGAATTTGACGACAACGCGCCGAAGACCACTGCCCGTGTCGATTACGAAAATATCCTGTATCTGGAGCGGCCCGGCTGCAATCTGTGCATGGGTAACCAGGAAAAGGCTGCAAAAGGGGACACGGTGCTGGCAACGTCCACCCGGTTGTTCAAGGGCCGGGTCGTTGAGGATGCTGACGGGAAGAAGGGCGAGTCCCTTCTCGCATCAACACCGGTTGTCGTGCTTTCCGCCATTCTCGGCAGAACGCCTAATCTGGAAGAATACAAAGCCGCCGTGGAAGGCATCAATCTGACAAAGTTTGCCCCGCCGCTGCAGAAATCGCCGGATATAGCGTCGGTCCATTACTAAGAGCCGATACCAAGGGGGGCGGAAAACGCCCCCCCTTTTTCTTGCCGATAAAGCCTGAACGCGTTTCCGGCTCTCTTCCGTCTCCCGAAAGCCGCGCATGAAAATCCCCGCATTGCCGTTCACCGTCACCGACTGGTCCGAGGTCGCCGAAACCAGACATCCCGGCGAGACCGGGGAAGCCATCTGGCGGACCATGGAAATCGGCGACATCCGCATCCGGCAGGTCGAGTATTCACCCGGCTACCTCGCCGATCACTGGTGCGACCGGGGGCATATCCTCTATGTGCTGGAAGGTGAGCTGATCTCCGAGCTGAAGGATGGCCGCAAGACCATTATGACCGCAGGTATGTCCTATCAGGTCTCGGACTTCGGAGACGCGGCGCACCGCTCCTCGACGGCGACCGGCGCGAAGCTGTTCGTAATTGATTAGCTAAATAAAACGAGGTTATCGCTGATAAAATTGTTTATTTTATTGAATTTATGATTCTGGATTTTTATTGCGCATTTCTCTAATATTTTTCATTTTTTCTATATCCGATCCTTTTTCTGAATTTTGTTTATTTATTCTTGTTTTGTATCCGTTGTGTAGCAAAAAAATTTCTAATGTTTGGTGTATATTTTTTGCGTCTATATATAATTGTGCCGACAATACGCTAAATTTATTTTTCTCATCTGGTGTTCTTTTCTTTTGTAATAGATCAGAAAATAAATCACAACCAATTTGAAATGATTTAATCATAGATGAATAGTTTATAATGCTTGAAATTTTTTGTTTCCCAAGTTTGTTTATGCTGCCATAAAAATTATCTTGAAAATTATTTATAAAAAGGCCTCTATTTGCAACCAGTGATCGAAATGCCGGAAATAAATCATTTTTATTTTCTGCCTCTACATTTGGTAATGCCTTGTTTAATAGAGTGTATGTAAAGAAGACTTCTTCAAGAAACACATCGTATATTTTCTGTACTTCTCTCCAGGAGACTATTTTGGAATAAATTATATTAATAATAAACGTTACGAATGAGAAAAAAGCTCCTCCGCCAACAATTTTTGCTAGTATTGACGAATCAAAATCCATCTCGCTTCCTTGCGTCTTATGGGTGATTTTTGTTGGGTCTATAAGTGTACCGGTTGATTTTTCTGGATTCAACTATAATTAAAAATGATAATAATGTTGCTCGGATTCGGCTGGCAGAACTCAGCCCGGTTCACCGCCCCCGGAACACCGGCTTCCGCTTCTCCATAAACGCCGTCCGGCCTTCCGCGTAATCCTCGCTCTCCATGCATTTCAGGACCAGCGCGTCGCAAGCGGCGGCATCCTGCTCGTGTTCGGGTTTTTCCAACTCGATCAGCGCGCGTTTCGCTGTCTGGATGGCGAGGGGGGCGTTTTCGGAGATGCGGGCGAGCAGGTCTTCGACATGTTTGTCCAGCTCGGCGTCGGGCAGGACCCGATTGACGAGGCCCATCATCACCGCTTCCTGGGCCGAGAACCGGCGGGCGGTGTAGAAGATTTCGGCGGCGAAAGCCGGTCCCACGAGGGTGCGCAGGCGGCGGATGCCGTCCATGGCGTAGCCGATGCCGAGTTTCGCGGCGGGGACGGAGAAGCTGGATTTCTCCGAGCAGACCCGAATGTCGCATTCGATGGCGATGGCAAGGCCGCCGCCGATGCAGAAGCCGTCGATCCGGGCGATGGTCGGTTTCTCCAGATCCCGCATCACCTGCTGGAACCGGGCAACGGCGCGGTCATAGGTCTCCACTGCCTCCCGGCTGGCCCGTTCGTCCCCGAACTTGGAGATATCCGCCCCGGCCACGAAAGCCTGATTGCCCGCCCCGGTCAGCAGGATGGCGCGGATATTGTCGTCCCGGCCGAAGGCCTCCAGTAACTCGGCGCCGTGGGTCCACATTTCCAGGGACATGGCATTGTGACGAGCCGGGTTGTTGAAGATCAGGCGGGCAATGCCGCCCTTGAACTCGGTCAGGATCGGTTGCGGCGCGGCGCTGGCGGGCATGGGGCGGGTCCGTTTCGTCTGGGCTGTCGGGCGTGTTGTAGGTCAGATCACCTGTTTGTCGCGCAGGGCCTGGATTTCCTCGGCGCTCATGCCGAGGCCGCCCAAAATCTCGTCCGTATGCTCGCCATAGGCGGGCGGTGCCGAGGCGAAAGTGCTGGGCGTGCGCGACAGGGTGATCGGCTGAGCCACCAGATCGATATCGCCATGCTCGTCCGAATGCACGGTTTTCTGCATGCCGAGATGCTTGACCTGCGGGTCGGCGAAAGTCTGGTCGATGGTGTAGATCGGCCCGGCCGGGACGCCCTCCTTGTTGAACAGGTCGACCCAGTGCTTCGTGCTTTCGGTAGCGAGCACGTCCTGTATCAGGGCGTTCAATGTGTCCCGGTTTTCCGAGCGTGACGGGGCGGTCTTGTAGTCCGGATTGTCCGGCAGATCCTCGCGGCCGATGACGGCGCAGAACCGGGTCCAGATCTTCTCGCCGGAAACGGCGATGTTCATATAGCCGTCGCTGGTCTGGAACACGCCGGTCGGGATGCTGGTCGGGTGATTGTTACCCGCCTGCTTGGCGACCTCGCCGCTCATGGTCCAGCGCGAGGCCTGGAAATCGAGCATGAAGATCTGCGCCTGCAGCAGGGAGGTATGCACCCATTGGCCCTTGCCCGAGGCTTCCCGCTCCAGCAGCGCCACCATGATGCCCTGTGAGGCGAAGATCCCGGCTGTCAGGTCCGCCACCGGGATGCCAACCCGCATCGGGCCTTCGCCGGGGGCGCCGGTGATCGACATCAGCCCGCCCATGCCCTGGGCGATCTGGTCGAAGCCGGGACGCTTGGCATAGGGGCCGTCCTGACCGAAGCCGGAGATCGAGGCATAGACCAGGCCGGGATTGTCCTTCGCCAGCGTTTCGTAATCGATGCCGAGGCGCTGCTTCACGTCGGGCCGGAAATTCTCGACGATGACATCTGCCGTTTTCGCCAGCTTCCTGAACAGCGCAAGGCCTTCCGGGTCCTTCAGGTTCAGCGTCATTGCCCGCTTGTTGCGATGCAGGTTCTGGAAGTCCGAGCCGCTGCGGGCGCCGCCGAGCTGGTTTCCGGCCTCCAGTGCCTCGGGCAGCTCGATCTTGATCACGTTCGCGCCCCAGTCGGCGAGCTGGCGCACGCAGGTCGGCCCGGAGCGGACACGTGTCAGGTCAAGCACGGTGAAACGGGAGAGCGCTTCGGAGGCATGGATGGCGGGCATTGTTTACTCCCTGAGAGCTGAATTTTTATCGTTGTGTTCGTTTGACGCGCGACTGTTTTGTCTCGTCGCTGCGCGCAGGATAGAGCAGATGGAAAAAATACACTCCATGGGCTCGCAATCACCATACGGCGTTCCTATATTTTTCATATACCGGCAGTCCCCCGGTAAACCGACTTGGCGGACGTTCCGTCGAGAACTGGTCCCCTTCTCCGGCACTCAGCAGAGAGCCGGGAACTGAAAAGCGGCGCCACGTTCCCCTCCCCCCCAGAACGGCGCCGCTTTCTTTATGCATAATGCGAAAGCCGCCCTCCTGCAGTCACCTGGTCAGAGCCTTGTGTCATCTTACCGCGTTGAGGCTGGCGCCGACCTCCCCTATGGTGTCCGCGTCGGGTGCAAGGGCATTGCTTTCATGGAATTTTTCGGCGATCACCGGTTCGAGGGCAGGGACCTCGGCTGCCAGAGAGGCGGCCGTCTGGTGTTCGATCGGCTGGATTTCACGCTCGCCTCCGGCGGCGTGCTTATTCTGAAAGGCCCGAACGGCAGCGGTAAATCCAGCCTGCTGCGGACCATGGCAACGCTGGTCCGTCCGGTGCGCGGTGCTCTGCTCTGGGATGGCGCACCGGTCGCGGACGATCCGCAAGCCCATGCCGGAAACCTGCATTATGTCGGCCATGCCGATGCAGCCAAACCCGCGATGACGGCGGAAGAACTCCTGACTTTCTGGTCTGGCATGCGCGGCGGTAATGGAATGCCCGTGGCGGCGGCGCTGGAGCATTTCGGCATATTGCACCGTGCGGATTTTCCGGCCCGGTATCTCTCCTCCGGTCAGAAACGCAGATTGGCGCTGGCCCGGTTGCTGGTCAGCGAAGCGCCGCTCTGGATCCTGGACGAGCCGACCGTGGGGCTGGATGTCGATGGTGTCTCCGCGCTGGAAGCGGCCATTGCAACGCATCGCAGCCGCGGCGGCATGATCGTCGCGGCCACGCATATCCAATTCGAGGCGGGCGATGACGTGTCCGAGCTTGATCTTCGCGCATTCGAGCCGTCCGCCGCCGATCTCGACGCTGCCTATGGCGCTCTCGGCGCGGCATTCGGGGACGCGTCATGAAGGCGTTCCTGGCTCTGGTCCGGCGCGACCTTTCCCTGGCCCTTCGTCAGGGCAGCGACGCCGCCATGGTGCTGATGTTCTTCATCATCGTGGTCACCCTGTTTCCGCTGGCCGTCGGCCCGGAGCCGGGGGTGCTGGAACGGATCTCGTCCGGCATTGTCTGGGTCGCGGCATTGCTGGCGGCGATGCTGTCGCTCGACCGGATGTATCAGGCCGATTATGACGACGGCTCGCTTGAGCTGATGCTGCTGGCTCCGGTGCCGCTGGAGGTGCTGGTGCTGGCGAAGTGCCTGGCGCACTGGCTGACCACCGGGTTGCCGATGCTGCTGATCGCGCCGTTGCTCGGGGTTTTCATGAATATGCAGACCGATGCCTTTCCGGTGTTGCTGGCCAGTATGGCGCTGGGCACGCCGGTGTTGAGCCTGCTCGGCGGGGTTGGCGCGGCATTGGTGCTTGGCGCCCGGCGGGCGGGAACGCTGGTCGCCCTGCTGGTGCTGCCCCTGACCATTCCGCTGCTGATTTTCGGGGTGTCGGCGATGGAGGCGGCGGTCACCGGACAGTCGGCCAAGGCGCAGCTTTTGATCCTCGGGGCCATGCTGCTGGCCTGCCTGCCGCTGGCGCCCTGGGCGACGGCGGCGGCCCTGCGACAGTCGGCCGGTTGATGTTTCGCGCCGGTTGGTGTTCAAACAGATCTGCGGACGGAAAGAGACGGGGCAGGACCTCGCACCCGGACCGCTCCATGCCGATACGGTTTATGGAGGATATGCTCGGATGAACTGGTTCCACTGGCTTGCCAATCCGGCGCGCTTCATGCGTCTTGCCGCCCGGCTGCAGCCCTGGATCATGGCGCTTGGCCTGTTGACCGGAGCGGCCGGTCTCTATTTCGCGCTGTTCGCCTCGCCGGCGGATTATCAGCAGGGCGAGACCGTGCGGATCATGTATGTGCATGTACCTGCGGCCTGGATGGCGATGTTCATTTACGTCGTAATGGCCGCCGCCGCCGCGAGCTTCCTGATCTGGAAGCATCCGCTGGCCGATGTCGCGGCCCAGGCGGCAGCTCCGATCGGCGCGGGCTTCACCCTGATGGCGCTGGTCACCGGCTCCCTCTGGGGCCAGCCGATGTGGGGCACCTGGTGGGTCTGGGATGCCCGGCTGACCTCCGTGCTGATCCTGTTCTTCCTTTATCTCGGCTATATCGCGCTGGTGAATGCCTTCGACGATCCGGAGCGCGGCTCCAGGGCCGGGGCTGTCTTGTTGCTGGTCGGGGTGGTGAACATTCCGATCATCAAGTTCTCCGTCGACTGGTGGAACACGCTGCATCAGCCGGCCAGCGTGGCCCGGATGGATGGTCCTTCCATTGATCCGTCGATGTTGCTGCCGCTGTTGCTGATGGCGGGCGCTTTCAAGCTGTATTTCCTGTATCTTCTGATCGTACGCATGCGTGGCGAGTTGACGGCCCGGCGCATTCGACTGTTGCGTCTGTCCGACATTTCCTGACGTGGTTGCGGGGCTGTCACTGTTGTGACCAGCCCGCGACGCCACGTCGCTTTGACCGGCCTTGGAATTAATCTAAATTCCCGGTGTCGATGAACGGTTTCCCGGAGCAGGGTCATTCTGGAGTTTCTCGAAATGGGCGGATACGCGGCCTTCATCTGGCCGTCCTACGGAATTGTCGCTCTGGTGCTCGCCGTGATGCTGGTCTCCTCCATCGCCGGAATGCGGGCGCGTGAGCGTGAGTTGACCGCCCTGGAAGAGCGGATGGGGCCTCGCCGGCAGCGCCGCCGGCAGGAAGACCGGGAGGATGCCCGACATGACGCCTAAAAGACGCCGCCTTTCCATCGTCCTGATCGGCCTCACCATGCTCGGTGCGGCGGCGGCCCTCGTGCTGACCGCGTTCGAGGATAATCTCGTCTTCTTCTTCAGCCCGACGGATCTGGCGACCAAGGATGTCGGGCCGGACAGGCGTATCCGGATCGGCGGCATGGTCGAGGATGGCAGCTGGCAGAAATACGAAGACGGGCTGCGCTCCGAATTCGTCGTCACCGATTTCCAGAACGCGGTGAAAGTCGTCTATCGCGGCTCGTTGCCGGACCTGTTCCGTGAAGGGCAGGGCGTGGTGGCGGAAGGCAAGTTCAGCGGCGGTGTCTTCACGGCAAGCGAAGTGCTGGCCAAGCACGATGAAAATTACATGCCGCGCGAGGTTGCCGATGCCCTGAAGAAATCCGGCCGCTGGAAAGAAGGGGAGGAGACGCAATGATCGCGGAGATCGGGCATTACGCCCTTGTGCTCGCCTTCTTCGTCGCGGTCGCGCAGGTCGCCGTACCGCTTTACGGCGCGGCCCGGCGCGACGCTGCCCTGATGGGCTTTGCCGGCCCGGCGGCCTCTGCCCAGTTTCTCTGTATCGCGATCGCCTTCGGCGCGCTGATGCACGCCTACATCACCTCGGATTTCTCGGTCGCCAACGTGGCGGAGAATTCCCACAGCCTGAAACCTCTGCTCTACAAGATCTCTGGCGTCTGGGGAAACCATGAAGGCTCCATGGTCTTCTGGGTGCTGATCCTGGCTTTGTTCGGCTTTGCCGTGGCCGCTTTCGGCCGGCAGTTGCCGGACACGCTGAAAGCGCGCGTGATCTCCATTCAGGGCATGATCGGGCTCGCCTTTCTCGGTTTCATCCTGCTCACCTCGAACCCGTTCGAGCGCCTGAACCCGGCGCCGCTCGACGGCAACGATCTCAATCCGCTGCTGCAGGACCCCGGCCTCGCCTTCCATCCGCCGATGCTCTATGTCGGCTATGTCGGCTTCTCGCTGGCCTTTTCCTTCGCCATGGCGGCCCTGATCGAGGGTCGGGTCGATCCGGCCTGGGCCCGCTGGGTCCGGCCCTGGACACTCGCCGCCTGGACCTGCCTGACAGCCGGCATCACGCTGGGCAGCTGGTGGGCCTATTACGAGCTCGGCTGGGGCGGCTGGTGGTTCTGGGACCCGGTGGAGAATGCCAGCTTCATGCCCTGGCTCGCTGGAACCGCATTGCTGCATTCCGCCATCGTGGTGGAAAAGCGGGACGCGCTGAAGGCCTGGACCATCCTGCTCGCCATCATCACTTTTTCGCTCAGTCTGATGGGCACGTTCCTGGTGCGCTCCGGCATCCTGACCTCGGTGCATGCCTTCGCCGTCGATCCGGAGCGCGGGCTGTTCATCCTCGGCATTCTGATTGTCGCGGTCGGCGGCTCGCTCACGCTTTTCGCCATTCGCGCACCTGCGCTGAAAGCCGGTGGCCTGTTTGCCCCGGTCAGCCGGGAAGGCGGGCTGGTACTGAATAACCTGATCCTGAGCGTGGCGACGGCGACGGTCTTTATCGGCACGCTCTATCCGCTATTTCTGGATGCGATGACCGGCGACAAGGTGTCGGTAGGCGCCCCCTTCTTCAACGCGACCTTCGTGCCGGTGATGATCCCGCTGCTGGTGCTGCTGGCCGTCGGCCCGCTGCTGCCCTGGAAGCGCGGCAATCTGCGTGTCGCCGTCGAAAAGCTCTGGGTCAGCGCGCTTTTCACCGTGGTTGTCGCGGGCGGGATTCTGGTGCTGGAAGAGGGCGCGCCGCTTGCCCCGGTGCTCGGCTTCGGTTTCGCCGCCTGGGTGGCCGGAGGCGTGGTGACGGAGCTGGCAGAACGAACACGTCTGTTCCGGATTCCGCTTACCGACAGCCTGCGGCGCTTCTTCAGCCTTCCGGGCGCGGCCTATGGCATGAGCCTCGCTCATATCGGCATGGCGATATTTATCTGCGGTGCCACGGGCGAGATGAACTGGACCCGCGAACTCGTCGCGACCGCGCGGGCCGGTGACACAATGACACTCGGCCAGTACGAGCTGGTGCTGGAAAAGGTCGAGCGCAGCCAGGGGCCGAACTACTTCCGTGACATGGCGACGCTGCGGGTCACCAAGGACGGCGCGCCGTTCGCCACCTTGCATCCCGAACGGCGGTTCTATCCGGTTCAGCAGATGCCGACCACCGAGGCGGCCATCCGCTCCGGCATTTCAGGCGATCTCTATGTCGCCATCGGTGAAGGCAGCACACAGGGCGGTTATATCGTCCGGGTCTGGGTCAAGCCGCTGGTGCCGTGGATCTGGACCGGCGCCATGCTGATGGTTCTCGGCGGGTTGTTCTCGCTATCGGATCGCCGTCTGCGCATCGGTGCGCCGAAGCGTTCGAGCCGCCGCGCGGCCGCGCCTGCGGTAACGGAGGCTGGAGACTGACATGCTGAAACGGCTGCTTTTTCTTCTGCCGCTGCTGGTCTTCGCGGTGATCGCCGTCTATTTCACCGTGCCGATCCTGACCAAGAAAGATCCGCACCTGTTGCCCTCGGTGATGATCGACAAACCGGCGCCGCCGCATGATCTGGGGCCGCTTCTTGCGGACAAGTCGGGGGTCGGGCCGGAGGCGTTGAAAGGCGATGTGAAGCTGGTCAACTTTTTCGCGTCCTGGTGCGGTCCGTGCCGGTCGGAACATCCGATCCTGATGCGGCTTGCCGCCGAGTCCGATGTGCCGCTTGTCGGTATCAACTACAAGGACCAGCGGGAGGCTGCCCTCGGCTGGCTGCGCGAGCTGGGCGACCCGTTCGGCCGGATCGGTGTTGACGGAGACGGCCGTGCAGCCATCGACTGGGGCGTTTATGGCGTGCCGGAGACCTATGTCGTCGATGCGGGCGGGCATATCCGTTACCGGCATGTCGGCCCGCTGACATCTCAGGCCCTGAAGGAAACGATCCTGCCGATGGTCGAACAATTGAGGGCGGCCAAGGGATGATCCGGTCCATAATTCTGACGCTGCTTGTCGCCATTCTGGCCGTACCCGCATTCGCGGTGGAGCCGGACGAGATGCTGAAGGACCCGGTGCTTGAGGCGCGGGCGCGGGAACTCGGCAAGGAGATCCGTTGCCTTGTCTGCCAGAACCAGTCCATCGACGACAGTAATGCGGGGCTGGCCAAGGATCTGCGGATCATCCTGCGCGAGCGCCTGGTGGCGGGTGACAGTGACAGTGAAATCAAGAGCTTCCTGGTCGACCGCTATGGCGATTTCGTGCTGCTGAAGCCGCCGGTGAAGGTGGAAACGCTGTTCCTCTGGTACGGGCCGTTCGCCATAGGGGTTCTGGGTGCCATCGGTGTTGCCGTGTTTCTTCTGCGGCGGCGGGATGGCGGCGGCGTCAATGAGGCACCGGTGCCTTTGACCGACGATGAGCGTAAACGGATAGACGCATTGTTATCCGAGCAGGATCGGAAAGCCTGATGATCTTCTGGGTTTTTGCCGGGGTTCTGACATTCGGCGTTGTCTTGCTGCTGCTCTGGCCGGTTCTCTCTGCCGGAACGGACGGCGATGACGAGGAGGAAGGCCGCGAGGAAGCGCTGGCGGTTTACCGCGATCAGCTGCAGGAACTGGAGCGTGACCTGGATGCCGGGCGTCTGGGAGCCGAGGATTTCGGCGCGGCAAAACTTGAGGTCGAGCGCCGCATGCTGGCTGCCGCGGCAGAGCAGGAGACAGGCAAGGCCAGCTCTCCAAAACAGGTCCGTAAGCGCCGTCTCGCGGCGTCCGTGCTGGTGATCTTCGCGATCCCGGCGGGCGCTCTCATGACCTATGTCTCCGTTGGCAGTCCCGGCATGCGCGATCTGCCACTGGCCGCGCGCAATGACGGGGCGGGAACCCGTGCGCTTGCCGGTAATTCGGGGGCGAGCCAGGGCACTGCACCGCAACAGTCCCAGCCGGGTGTTTCCGAGATGGTTGCGGGACTGGAAGCCAAGCTGGCGAAAAATCCGGACGATGCCGACGGATGGGCCTTGCTGGGCCGGTCCTACATGGTCACGGAGCGCTACCGGGATGCGGCGGAAGCCTATGCCAAGGCGCTCGCGCTGGTGCCGGACAATATCCAGCTTGTTGCCGCGCGGGGCGAGGCCCTGGTGCTCGCGGCCGACGGTATGGTGCCGCCCGCCGCCGTGGAGGATTTCCGCGCTGTAAATCTGCGTGAGCCTATGGAGCCGCGCGCCCGCTACTATCTCGGTCTGGCGCGCAGTCAGGCGGCGGACGCGGAGGGGGCGCTGAATTGGTGGATTTCGCTGGAAGCGGATACGCCGCCCGGCGCCCCATGGGAGGCACTGGTAAGCCAGCGGATAGACGAGATCGGGACGGAAACCGGTATCGATGTGGCCGCGCTTCGGGACGCCGCGAGCAAGAGCCGTCCGGAAAATTCGGTTCCGGCTCCCGGGCCGACTGCCGATGATGTGGCCGCCGCGCAGGACATGAGTGCCGAAGACCGCTCGGCAATGATCCAGTCGATGGTCGAGCGTCTGGCGGACCGTCTTGCAGAAGACCCGGGCAATCTCGACGGCTGGCTGCGCCTTGCCCGTGCCTATGGTGTTCTCGGCAAGACCGAGGAAGCCAGGAATGCGCAGGCCAATGCCGCCCGTCTGGCGCCGGATGATCTGAATATCCAGCTTGCCTATGCCCGTGCCCTGTTCCCGCCGGGCACGCCGGAGACGGGTATGACGGAAGAGTTCGTCTCGCTGATTGCACATATCCGCGAACTGGCCCCGGATAATCCGGACAGCCTGTTCTATGGCGGGCTTGTTGCCTACCGGAATGGCGATGCTGCGACAGCGAAGGATCTCTGGAGCGCGCTATTGGCTCTGATGGGGCCCGACGCACCAGCTCGCGGAATGCTCGAAGCCCGGATCGAGGCTCTCGGCGGATAGATGAAAACTGCACTGCCTGGTGCAATTTTCATGGCGTTTTCGTGACATTAATCTTGCCGGTTCCGCAATGGCCATTATGCTGCCCTGTCCGTCACGATTGGGATTGCGTCAATATGGCAGTAGCGCATGCGCTGGACTCCGCGTCCGAGGCGCTGGTCGTTCAGGACCTGCACAAGAGCTTCGCCGGCCTGGAAGTTCTTAAAGGGGTTTCCCTGGAAGCCCGGCAGGGGGATGTGATCTCGATGATCGGCTCTTCCGGTTCCGGCAAGAGCACCTTTTTGCGCTGCATCAATCTGCTCGAGATTCCGGACCGGGGCATCGTTTCCGTCAATGGCGAGACCATCGCCATGAAGCCCGGATCGAACGGTACCCAGGTCCCGGCGGACAACCGTCAGGTCGACCGTATCCGTTCCCGCCTTTCCATGGTTTTCCAGAGTTTCAATCTCTGGACTCACATGACCGTGCTCGAAAATGTTATCGAGGCGCCGGTGCATGTGCTGAAGGTGCCGCGCGAAGAGGCCATTGCCCGCGCCGAAGGGCTGCTGCGCAAGGTCGGTATTGCGGACAAGCGGGACGCCTATCCGAGCCATCTGTCCGGCGGCCAGCAGCAACGCTGCGCAATTGCGCGCGCGCTGGCGATGGAGCCGCAGGTCATGCTGTTCGACGAGCCGACCTCCGCGCTCGACCCGGAACTGGTCGGCGAGGTGCTGCTGGTGATGCGCCAGCTTGCCGAGGAAGGCCGGACCATGATTATCGTTACCCATGAAATCGATTTCGCTCGCGAGGTCTCGAACGAGGTGGTCTTTCTGCACCAGGGGCGTGTGGAAGAACAGGGACCGCCTGAACAGGTGCTCGACGATCCGCGATCGGAGCGCTGCCGTCAGTTCGTCAAACGGAGCTGACCGGACAGTGACAATAACCGCAGGGAATCAAACCGGAACCAAACTGGGAGCCAAAATAATGAAACGTTTTCTGACAGCTCTGGCCCTCGCGTCCATCGCTTTTAGCGGTGCCGCGGTTGCCAAGGACTTCAAGGCGGGCAGCAAGGTCCGCATCGCCACCGAAGGCGCCTATGCACCGTGGAACTTCACGGACAGTTCCGGCAAGCTGGACGGCTATGAAGTCGATCTCTATGCCGATCTGTGCGAGCGCATGGATGTTCAGTGCGATCTGGTACAGGCCGCCTGGGAAGGCATCATTCCGGCCCTTCAGGCCGGCAAGTTCGATGCGATCATGGCCGGCATGTCGATCACCGACAAGCGCAAGGAAGTCATCACCTTCTCGCGTTCCTACATGGGCTCCCCGGCGTCCTTCGTCGTCGCCAAGTCAAGCCCGCTGACCAGCCTGAGTGCGGGTATGGACACCATCTCCCTCGCCGATGTCGATGCGAAGGAAAAGGCTGGTCTGGACGCGATGAAGGCAGCCCTCAAGGGGAAGACCGTCGGCGTGCAGATCTCCACCACGCACGAAAACTTCCTGAACGAGTATATGGGCGACACGGTCACCGTGAAGACCTATGACACCCAGGAAAACCTTGACCTCGACCTCACCGCCGGCCGGATCGATGCGGCGCTGGCGTCGCTCTCCTACTGGGTGCCGCTGCTCGCGGGTGAGAAGGGCGAGACCATGGCGATGGTCGGCCCGAAGATGGACGGTGGCCCGTTCGGTAACGGTGTTGGCGCCGGTATCCGCAAGGACGACCAGGAACTGGCCGATATGTTCACCAAAGCCATCGACGCGGCGATTGCCGACGGCACGATCTCGAAGCTCTCCACCAAGTGGTTCGGCTTCGACGGTGCGCCGAAGGACTGATCGTCCTCTGATTTGAAAAACGAAACGATGCGGCCGCCCCAGGGCGGCCGCGTCTGTACTGAACAGAGCCGGAGACAGCCCAGGTGACCTTGCCGGATTGGATGCTACTGCTGCAGTGGGGGGATGCCGGCTGGGGCGACGAAATGGTGCGCGGCATGTTGATGACGCTCGCGGTGGCCATGGCGGCATTTCTGCTTGGTATTGTCATCGGCACCATGGGCGCGGCGCTCAAACTTTCCCGCTACATGCTCTTGCGCTTCATCGGTGAGGCCTACACGACGCTGATCCGGGGGGTGCCCGATCTGCTGGTCATCTATCTGCTGTTCTTCGGCGGCAGCATGGCGGCCATGGCCGTGGCCCGGGTGTTCGGCTACGAGGAATATATCGAGATCGATGCCTTCGCCATCGGTACCATTGCGCTCGGCACCATCTCCGGCGCTTATGCGACCGAGGTGATCCGGGGGGCTGTCCTGGCTGTGCCGAAAGGTCAGATCGAGGCGGCGAAAGCCTGCGGCATGAGCCGGTTTCTGCTGTTTCGCCGGATCATGGTGCCGCAGGTGGCACGGTTCGCGCTGCCGGGGCTCGGCAATGTCTGGCAGCTCACGCTGAAGGACACCTCGCTGATTTCCATCGTCGGTCTGGTCGAAATCATGCGGCAGGCATCGGTCGCCAGCGGATCGACCCAGAAACCCTTCACCTTCTATCTGACAGCGGGCGTGCTTTATCTCGTCCTGACGGCCTTTTCGAACAAGGGCTTCGGCCTTGCGGAACTGTGGGCCAATCGCGGCGTCAGGAGGGCCTGAGCCATGGATTTCAAGCTCATGGCGGAAGCCTTCCCGAAAATTCTCGACGGCTTGCCTGTCACCATGGGGCTGGCCGCGTCTTCGCTTTTCATCGGCTTCTTCCTGGCCATCGTGATCGCGTTGCTGCGAGGCTCCCGGTTCCGGCCACTGGCAACCGCCGCCTATGCTTTTGTCTATGTGTTCCGGGGCACGCCGCTGCTGGTGCAGATTTTCCTGATCTATTACGGCTCCGGCCAGTTCGAAATTATCCGGGAAAGCTTTCTCTGGCCGTTTCTGCGGGAAGCCTGGTGGTGCGCGATCCTGGCGCTGACGCTGAATACCGGCGCCTATACCAGCGAGATCATTCGTGGCGGCATTGAAGCTGTTCCGTTCGGCCAGATCGAGGCAGCCAAGGCCTGCGGCATGAATGCTGTGATGCGGTTCCGGCGGGTCGTCTTTCCCCAGGCTATTCGCCAGGCCCTGCCGGCCTATGGCAACGAGATCATCCTGATGATCAAGTCGACCTCGCTCGCCAGCACGATCACGCTGCTGGAGATGACGGGGATCGCCCGCAAGATGATCTCGCAGACCTACAAGCCGCTGGAGATTTTCCTGATCGCGGCCGTCTTCTATCTGGCGCTTGTTTTCATCGTGACGCGCGCCGTTGCCTTCATTGAATACAGACTGAACCCGGAACGGCGCGATGCGGCCCGCGTGCCCGTGGCCAAGGACCTGCAAACGGCGCCAATTGGCGATATCGATGCCGGATTCCGGTGACACGGGAGATTTTCTTTTTCGCGAGGCAGTGCTTTCCGACGGAGAAATCATCCACAGATGGCTTTCAGCGCCTCATGTGACGCGCTGGACGCACCGGATATTCTCGACGATCTCCGGTGCATGTGACGGGGCATCGCCAAGCGCGGAATCCATGCTCTATATCGTGGAATTTGCCGGCGGAGAGATTGGCTGCGCGCATGTCTACAGCGCGCATGGCGATCCGAACTGGACTGCCATTCCGGATGTCACCGGGCAAACCCGCGCCATTGATTTTCTGATCGGCGAGGCTGATTTCCTGAACCGGAAGATCGGGCAAGCCATGCTTCGGGCCCTGGCCGGAAAGATATTCCGGGAAACAGAGACGGACCGCATCGTCGCCTGCCCGCACCCCGACAACTGGCCGGCTGTCATTGCTCTCAAGCGGGTCGGGTTCCGCGAGAAGGGCCGCCATCCAATCCCGACCATGAACGCGATGTACCTGACCGTGACGCGGCAAACCTTCAAGGGTTAGGTCTCAAGCCCTCGCTTCCGGGCATGACGACGCCTCATTCATTCTGGGTTGGAATTTGTTTTGCCGGTGGCGCAAAAGTAAGCTGCGTAAATGGCAACAGACGCACCGGATGCTGCGGCATCTCCTTCCAGCACACTGACGAACTCATACGGGACGGCTGTTCTCTTCATGCTCGGCGCGATCACGGTACTGCCCTGCATGAATGTGCTGGCGCGCTATCTTTCCGCTGACTATTCGACGACCCAGATTGTCTGGGCGCGCTATACAGGCCACCTGCTGTTCGCGCTTGTTCTTTTCATGCCGAAGTACGGGATAGGGTTGCTGCGGGCGCAGAAGCCGGGCGTGCACATCATCCGTTCCGTGCTGATGTTCTGCTGCACCTGCATGTTCTTTCTGGCGGTGCGCTATATCGAGGTGCCGACGGCGAGTGCGATCAACTTCACTTCGCCGATCATCGTGACGGCCCTTGCCGTGCCCTTTCTTGGCGAGAAGGTCGGGATACGGCGCTGGATTGCCGTGCTCATCGGCTTTTGCGGCGCCTTGATCATCATCCGGCCGGGCGGGGCGGAGAGTCATTGGGCGATGTTCCTCGTCATTGGCACCGCGTTCTTCTATGCGGTCTATCAGGTTCTGACGCGCAAATATGCCAGCAGCGATTCCGCCGAGACCTCGATCACCTATATTGCCCTGATCGGTGCCCTGATAACGAGTGTGGCCCTGCCATTCGATTACCGGATACCGGATAATGCAACCGATTGCGGCCTGTTCGTCCTGACCGGTTTTCTCGGTGGCCTCGGGCATTTCTTTGTCATCAAAGCCTTCCGGCTCGGCGAGGCCTCGCTGTTGTCGCCGATTAATTACGGCCAGCTGCTGATGGCGACATTGCTGACCTTCCTGATTTTCGGAACCTTGCCGGACGCCATGACCTGGCTCGGCGCGGGTATCATCGTGGGCAGCGGTCTCTATATCACCTACCGGGAAACGCAGAAGGCACGGTCAAGAAAGCTTGCGGCCGGAGCCGTCGCTGCCGATCACTGAGGCTGCTTCAGAGGGAGAGATCTGCCCGGAGCTGTCCGGCAAGGCGCTGCATCACCGGTTGCCAGTCCAGCCCTTCATTCCCGCGTCTGATGTCGACGGTGATTGACGGGAAAAAGGGCATGCGGCCGCTGCCGAGAGAAACCCAGTTCAGCACATGCGGCATCGAGTAGCCCGTCTTTCCGAGGGCGCCGGTAAGACTGAGCACCAGGTTTTGGGGCGAGACAACGGCATCAAGCGCGGCAATCAGCGCGCTGACCCCATCCAGATCATTTGTCAGATCCAGACCCGGCGGGCGCAGGATGCGGACAGTGTTCTCTGTTTCTATCCGGGTCAGCTCCGCCGGATCATCGTCATATTGCAAGGTCACGAAACGGGCGCCGGGAATCGTGAGAACGGGGGCAAGATTTTGGGGCCCCGGATAATAAACAGCTCCGAGATCACGATTGGCGCGTGACCGCCAGGACAGTCCGATCCAGGGGCCTGTCCCCTGCTCCGAGAGCCAGTGTTTCCAGTGCGCGACCTTGTCCGGATCCGGTATCAGTATGGTGGCGCTGTCCAGGAAACGCGTGTGATCCGGCCGGAAGAATTTTGGCAGACTGCCGGTTGCGATTTCGTGGGTGCATCCCCGCTCGCTGACAATCGCCGCGTAATCGGCCGGGTGCAGGCGTTGCTCCTGCTTCCGGATGCGATCGAAAAAGCGGAATTCGGGGAAAGACCGCTCAAACAGTGCGCGGAGCCGGTCGGTGCATTCGATCGTGACGCTTCCCAGAGCGCCCTGCGCCAGCCGCTCCTGCAACTCGGGAAAGCATGTCGCGAACATGACTTCGTCACCGAGACCCTGCTCGGTATAGACAAGCAGATGGATGTCCGGCCCGGAGACGTCCGGGGTCCAGCGCTGGGGCGGAAGATTGCGGGTCATTTTCCGGAGCGGAATCAGGCGGGCTTCATAGAGTGACCAGCCGCGGGCCAGGTCGCCGTTTGTCAGAAGATAGATCGCGAGATTGAGGGCGGCGGTCGGGTTTTGCGGATCGAACCGCATGGCTTGCGCGCCGTTCGAGATTGCCGCGTCAATCCGGCCAGAGCGATAAAACGCCTGGGCGAGATTTCCGAAAGCCTCGCTATCCGCCGGCGCGGCAATCGTCGCCATGCGTCCGTATTGTATTGCCGCCGCAACAGTATCCATTTCCAGAAGCGTGGCTGACAGCGAGGACAAGAGGCGCCCGGCTCCGGGATTGATGAGCAGCCCGTCCCGGACACAGCGCTCCGCATCGGCCCGGCGGGTCATCCGGCGTAGCAGGGTGCCCAGATGTTCCCAATGGGCGGGATCCGCCGGGGCACGCAGGCATGCCTGCTTCAGGCAGGTAAGCGCTTCGGCGTTCTGGCCAAGACGGATCGCGCAACTTGCCTGGCGCGCCCAGTAATCGGCGCGCAGGGCCTCTGTTTTCGACGCGCGGCGAAACCACAGCAACGCCCTGGGGTCGTCCGTGGCGTGAACATAAAGCGTTGCCAGGTTGCTCAAGACGCTGCCGCGTCCGGGTTCGAGCAACAGAGAGCGCCGGAAGGCGTGTACGGCTTCCGGACCGCGCCCGGGCAGGCCGGTACAGGCAACGCCGAGATAATCATAGACGGCACTCTGGCTGGCGTCGGCAGCAAGGCAATCCCTGTAATAACCGATGGCGGCCTCAAGATTACCCGCCCGGTGGGAGGCGAATGCGGCCTGAAGCAATGTCGCGCTCATGCCGGTGCCTTTGCGCTGAGTGCGGCGGTAATTTCGGAGATTGTCTGCTCCCAGCTTTCCTCAAACGGTTTGCCGAAGCTCCGGATGCTCGGGAAGCCGGGGAAGCCGTCCGTGCCGTACTGCACGAAAAGGGGCCGGGGATGAAACAGCCATGTCTCTTGTCCAAGGGCGCCGCCGATCCAGCCGAGCGTGCTGCTCGGGCAGATCAGCACGTCCACGGAGGATACGAGTGCGAGGATGTCATCGAAATTATCGGTCAGGTTTAGGTCCGGCAGGATGGTTGGGCCATGACCTGTCTCGCGCTTGAGGGTTTCGATCTCCGTGTCCCAATCCTCGCCATATTGGATCGAGAAGGTCTGGATCCCGGGCAAGGCGAATAGCGGCAGCCAGTCTTTCAGGGCGGTATAGTGCGTGTCCCTGAACGCCGTACTTTTACGTGATCTCCAGGCGAGGGCGATCTTCAGGCCACCGCCGTTTTTGCCAAGCATGTTTTGAACTTGAAATATCCGTTCCGGATCGGGCTTCAGGTAAGGCCGGGTTTTTGCGAAATCGGGAAGCGACCGGCGGAAATAAAGGGCGAGACTGCCGGCATCGATGGCGTAATCGACCGGCTTGTCCTGCGGTAGCCAGTCGTATTTCTGCACCGGCCGGAAGCCATCTCCGGCACGGGCATAAGCGTGCACCAGCGCATCAGGGAAAGAGCGCCGGAGGACCGGGAGCAGCCGTTCGTCGCACTCGATCACCAGCTCGGCGCCCAGCGCTGCGACTTCGGGGAAGATGGAGGCGTAGAGGATCTCGTCCCCGACGCCTTCCTCGGCACAAACCAACAACCGTTTGCCAGCCAGCGGTTCCCCTTTCCAGACCGGCGGCAGG